>Ga0213866_10000099_pt1 | contig 68169 bp, 69 predicted proteins | sample PICome_11_FD_160079 | JGI IMG/M metagenome (GOLD analysis project Ga0213866, IMG submission 160079) | Coastal seawater microbial communities near Pivers Island, North Carolina, United States - PICO284 | ecosystem: Environmental > Aquatic > Marine > Coastal | place: USA: North Carolina...
AGACGCCGGTTTTTTTGTGGATTCACAAAAACAGCCATCGCTTGAATCCAGCGATCCCTTCATCGCGAAGTATCAGTGTCAACCCAGGGTAAAACGTGCAAGAGCCCGGGAATCACTCGAAATCGCACTTCAAACAACAGAAGGACGCAAGCCATGAAAGCCGATTCAGACCACCACCGTGCCGCACGATCGCCCAAGATCGGCCGAGCGATCCGAAAGATCGGTCTAACCGCGTTCGCGGCGATCACCCTCCTGGCCCCGCAGCAGGCCCTCGCCGCCGACCCCGCCGAGGCTCAAACCGTCGGCCGGATCATCAGCCAGCGCGAAGACCTGTCCTCGTTCCTCAAGGTGCTGGAGAAAGCCGAGCGCGGCTCGGTATTAGCCGAGAAGACCGATGTCAGCTACACCGTCTTTGCGCCAAGCAACAAAGCGTTTGAAACGCTGCCCGAAGGCGCGGTGAAGATCCTGCTGGATCCGCGAAACGACGATCGGCTGGAAGAGGTGTTCAACTACCACCTGATCAGCCGGGCCGAGCCGCCCTTCGAGTTGGAAAAATACACCGTGCTGCAAACCAGCAGCGGGCAGTGGCTCTCGATCGACTACAAAGCCAAGAGTATCGGCGGCGCACAATTCACCGGCGAAATCATCCCGTGCTCCAACGGCGTGATCTATGTCATCGATCAGGTCCTCTCCCCAACGACCGATGACATCTTCCAGACCCTTCAGAAAGACGGCCGGTTCACGCTCTTTACCAAGGCCATCACCGCCAGCCGACAGGGCAAGCTCTACCAGAACGTCCACGACAACTACACCGTTTTTGCGCCGACCGACGAAGCGTTCAAGAAGATTCCCGAAGAAGTGATCGCATCGCTGTTTCGTCCGGAGAACGACGAGCGGCTCGAAGACATCATCAAGCACCACATCTCCGCGACGGTCTACAGCGCGGGCCGTTCATATGGAGCGATCCGGCTCGGTGTCGCAGATATCACCCCCGTCAGCGCCTTTGGCCAGCAACTCAACTTCGGGGCAACGGACGCCGGAGCAACCATCGACGGCGTGACGATCACCGAGACTGATCTCCCCACGGCAAACGGCCTGATCCACGTTGTCGACTCGGTCATCCTCCCGGCCGAACGCAGCACACTGCAGATTATTCAGGAAGACCCAAGACTCTCGAAACTTGTCGCCCTGCTCGAAGCCAGCGGCCTGAACCTCGCGCTGGCCGACTCGTCTACATACACCATCTTCGCCCCGACCAATGACGCGTGGGACGATGCCCAGTACAAAAAACTGATCGAAAACCCGACCGGCAAAAACCGAGAAGCGATCTTCGGCCTGCTCGCTAGGCACGTGATCACCGGCAAGCACGTCAGCGAGAACCCTATCCCCTATGAGAAACTACGAACCATCCATGGCTCACCGATCTACCTTACCGTCGATGAAGGTAAAACCAATATCCAGAGCATTGAGATCATCGAGGCCGACAAAGAAGCCTTCAACGGCCTGGTCAACGTGATTACCAAGGTCATCCCCGACCCAATGGAACTGCCAGAGAACGACCTGACCAAGATCGATGGGATCAAGTTCGCCCAGCAGGCCCTGATCGACGGCTCCAAGCTCTATGACGAAGGCAAATACAAAGAATCGTTCGAGCTCTACGCCCGCCGCGGGTACGAGCTCGCCGACAAGTACGGCCGCTTCTTCAATGGCGGCAGCCTGATCTCAGCGGTCGTGTTGTCTAAGGACCCGTTCCAGGAATTCGCCGACAACGCCTGGGATTCACGCAACGCATTCCGCAGAGCCCTGCGTGAGTTGGAAGGCAAAGTCGACGGCATTGAAGACCTGCTTCAACTCGAAGGTGACCCGAGCGCCGATTTCGGACGCTGAACCAAGTCCAGCCTGACAAGTCGTAAGGCCGGCATCTTTCGGGGTGCCGGCTTTATTAATTGCCCCATAGCGCGGAATTAGTCATACGCTCGCAATCAGGCCCGATAGCTTCATTATCGTTTGCGTCCTTTGACGCGACGGCCTGCACGGCCCGCAGGGAGAGATCCGAACAAGCTCCGGGACCCGATTGATGAAGCTCGAATACCGCACCGTGTGGATCAGCGACACGCACCTGGGCAGCAAGGGCGCCCGGGCGAAGGAGCTGTCACGCTTCCTGAAACAGGTTCGTTGTGACAAGCTCTACCTCGTCGGCGACATCATCGATTGCTGGCGGCTCAAGTCGCGCTGGTACTGGCCCGCCGAGCACAACGACGTCATCCGCCGCATCCTCAAGCACGCCTCACGAGGCACCGAGGTCATCTACACCCCCGGCAACCACGACGACGCCGCTCGCCAATTCGTGCACATGGCCTTCGGCGGCGTCGATATCAAACCGCACACCACCCACGAAACCGAAGACGGCAAAAAACTTTTCGTCACCCACGGCGACCAGTACGACCTGGTTGTGCAGCACTCCAAGCTCCTGGCCGTGCTCGGCTCGGTCGCGTACGAAACACTGCTGAAGATCAACCGCTACTACAACATCGTCCGCCGATGGTTCGGCATGCCCTACGCCTCGCTGAGCCAGGCCATCAAGCTCAAGGTCAAGCGGGCCTGCACCTTCATCAGCAAGTTCGAAGAGATCCTCGCTCAGGAAGCGAACAAGCGCGGCATGGACGGCGTCGTCTGCGGCCACATCCACAAGGCCGAGTCACGCGAGATGGACAACGGCGTGCAGTACCTCAACTGCGGCGACTGGGTCGAGTCCTGCACCGCGCTGGTCGAGCACATGGATGGCCGGCTCCAAATCATCGACGGGATCAAGGCGGTGGAAGAGCTCAAAGCCGCGCGGCTGGCGATACGTGCCGTGCAGGCGGGCGCCGCGATGCCCGAAGACGACGACCTGCTCGAAGGCGAGGAAGACCCGATCGATCTGATCCCCGCGGACCGGGCGCTCTTCGGCGCCTTCCGCCCGATCTTCCCCGGCCCCAGCGACATCCGTTCAAGCAAGCACAGCGATCTGAAACACGCCAAGGCCAGCGCTAAGGCAAACGAGCCCCGGGAGGGCTGAGCCATGAAATTTGTCCTCGTCACAGACGCCTGGGAGCCGCAAGTCAACGGCGTCGTCCGCACCTGGCAGCACGTCACACGCGAGATGACCAAACTCGGCCACGACCCGCACGTCATCCACCCCGGCCAATTCAAGACCATCGGCGCACCGCGATACCCCGAGATCCGCCTGGTGCTGTTCCCCGGCAAAGCCGTCCGCCGCAAGCTCGACGAGCTCAACCCCGACGCGATCCACATCGCCACCGAAGGCCCGCTCGGGTCGGCCGCGCGAAAATACTGCGTCAAGAACGGCATCGCGTTCACCACCTCCTACCACACCCAGTTCCCACACTACCTCCGCCAGTACTTCGGCATCCCCAAGTCGCTGAGCTACAAGTTCATCCGCGGGTTCCACGGCAGGGCCAACCACACCCTCGTCCCTACCAAGCAGGTCGGCAAGGAACTGAACAGCAACGGCCTGAACAACATCGTCGTCTGGTCACGCGGCGTCGATACCGATTTGTTTCATACCAACTACGACGTGCCTGAGGCAATGCGCGATTTACCTCGGCCGATCTTTGTCTACGCCGGACGCATCGCCATCGAGAAGAACATCGAGGCCTTCCTCAAGCTCGACCTGCCCGGGTCCATGCTCGTCATCGGTGACGGCCCGCCCCGCGCGTCGCTCGAAAAACAGTACTCCGAGGCCACCTTCGTCGGCTACAAGTTCGGCGAAGAGCTCGCCGCGCATTACGCCGCAGGCGATGTGTTCGTCTTCCCCTCCGTCACCGACACCTTCGGCGTCGTCATGCTCGAGGCCAACGCCTGCGGCCTGCCCATCGCCGCCTTCCCCGTCACCGGCCCGATCGACGTCGTCCAGCAGGGCCAGACCGGCTACGTCTACAAAGACCTCCGCGAAGCCGCGATCGAAGCCCTCGAACTGGACAAAAACCCCTGCATCGCCTTCGCCTCAAGAAACTCCTGGGCCCGCTGCGCCCAAACCGTGATCGACCACCTCGCGGTGAAAGAGGGCGTGTCGAAAGCGCCAGTCATGCCTGAACCGGCCGCCAACGATTCGGAGACCGAAATCGAGAACAAGATCGCTGCGGCTTAAACCTGTCCGAGAAGCATTCGCCATGCTTCGTCATTCCCGCGCAGGCGGGAATCCAGGGCAATCACGGCTGGACCCCCGCCTGCACGGGGGTGACGAGCCTTGGTAGAGGCCAGTAACTGGGCAAGTTGCTCTAAGGAAATGCCGAATTAGAAATGATCAGCGAGCCAGTTCTATAGGTAACAGGATTTTTCGGTTGTGGCCCTGGTCGTTCACGATCCAATTGTCCGTATCGTCTTTGCTTTTGTCGTTGACCCTAAAGGTTTGGACACTGCCATCGGCGTCGGAAAAATTCAGTGGTGCCTCTTGCGTGTTTTTAAGAATGTAACCGGGCGCCTCGTTAATCTGAGAAGACGTTTCGTAAGCCGCGCCGTTGGTTGCGGGGTGCGAGCTAAGAGCACCTCTGTACACGCCACCTGTGCCGTGCGGCGACAACTCGCCCCATGCAAAATCGGAGGCGAGCAGCGTAAATTGATGGTCTGGCTTTCGTCTGCCGTCGAAGCTCCCGGTTCCTCCCCGGTAGGGCGTCCATGTGTCGCCTAGCCGCTCGTACGCGCCGACGTCTTCGTAGTAGAAAAACTTGCCGCGGTAGTTGTTTGTGGCATAAAGCTGATAGGACAGAGACTTGTCTTCCTTCAACCCAAAGCGGTTGTCGTCAATGAATTCTTTGTGGATGAAAGGACAGTGCATCGACTGTTCTTGATCTTTATGGTGCTGCATGTAGTCGTAGTAGATAGGTCTCAGGTCATAGTTACGCCTGGGATCACCTGCACGACCTACCAGCTCCCAACTCCGTACGCGCGCTCCGCCGTCTCGCGCAGTGACCCAACTCCCACCGCCATCCCAGCGTACACCCGCTTCCGGGAAAAACTCTTTACTGTCAATCGCATAAGAAAGCTGAACCGCCGCGATACTGCGCAACTTAATCTTGCACTGCGTGAGCTGGGCGGTGTACCGCGACTGGCTGAGCGCGGGCAGCAGGATCGCGATGAGCAGGGCGATGATCGAGATCACCACGAGCAGCTCAATCAGCGTAAAACCGAAGCGGTGGCGACGCATAACTCACCTTCAAGCGAGCGGAATAAATACAGACAGGCAACCCAATCATAGCGTCCGCCGCACTGAGCCCCAAGAACGAGGCGATCGTTTCAGCGCGCATAGTCCCTGGGCATCATCACGTTGCGGTGGTTGCCGCGGTTGTTGATGACCCAGGTGTCGGTGTCGTTGATGCTGTCACCATTGACGAGATAGGTCGTCACGCTGCCATCGGCATCCGCGAAGTTTGCGGGCGAACTCTGTGAGCTGTCGAGGATGTGGCCGCCGAAGTCGTTGATCTCTGCAAAGTGCTCATACAGCGAGCCACTGGTCGAGGGGTGGGTCGTTAAGGCGCCCCGGTACTGCGGCAGGCCATGGGGCGCAAAATCACCCAGGACAAAGTCCGATGCGAGCAATGTGAACTCCGCGTCGTGCTCGCCTTCGGGGGACCATGTCTTGCTCAAGCGTTCGTAACCACCGACATCTTCGAAATAGAAGTGCTTGGAGCGATAGTTATTAGAGACATACATCATGTAGCTGAGGATGCGGTCGTCCTGATTGTTCTCGAAAAACTTTTCGGACTTCAGCGGGCAGTGCATGACCGCTTCCTGGTTATTGTTCTGCATGTAGTCGTAGTAGATCGGCCGAAGGTCGTACCGCCCCCCCGAGAAAAGTTCCCAGGTACGAACGCGGGCCCCGGCCTGCATCGCCTGGAACCACCCGCCGGTCTCGCCTGCTGCAGATCCGTAGCGGTAACCGCCCTCGGGGAAATACTCCTTGTTGTCGATCGAGTACGAGAGCTGCACCGCCGCGATGCTTCGAATCGCGACCTGGCACTTGGTGACGTTCGCCATGTATCGCGCATTGCTGAGTGCGGGAAGCAGGATCGCGATCAAAAGCGCGATGATGGAAACAACCACGAGAAGTTCGATAAGGGTAAAAGCTCTACGCATGTGATTCCTTCAAGACCAAAGACAGGCCATACCATTATAGTCGGCGAAATCGCTGTCAGGCTTGCGGGCCTAATAACCGCGTGTTTTGAGCCCGCCGCCCCCGCGATCAAAGGCCAGGACGAGGTAGCGCAGCGCGTCGCAAGCATGGTCTGGACCGTCTTTTAGGGGCTCTTCACGCTGGGGTCGGCGGGCGTCGTAGCGGTAGGACTGCAGCGCCTTGATCAGCCCCGTGCAGCGCGGGTGGATGCGCAGCAGGCCGTGGTCCATCCGGCGGAGCACCGCTTCGATGCCAAGCCGCAGCGGTGCCTTGGGTGTGCGAACCGTGCAGCCTGCGCGGCGGAGCACCTGCACATCGCTCTCGCCCGTCTGCCCGCTGCGTTGATGCCCGGCGGGATCGACCGACAGCACATCAAGCGCCGCGCATCTCGGCAGGTTGTGCGTTGCTGCAACCTGATCCGCCGCGGCAAGATTCGCCTGAACTGTTTGGTCGGTCGCGCTGTACTCGCCGGCGATGTGAAGGACCGCGTCCGAACCACGCCACGTCGCCCACGCCCACAGGATCACCGTCGGGCAACGCAGGCCCGGGTCCATCCCGCCGAACCAAACTCCGCCGCCGGCGCCGCGCGGATGTGCCAACCAGAGCTCGGCGTCTTCCACAAAATCATCAGGATTGAACGAGGGGTACACCGCCTCGAGCGTTGTCGGTCGCTTGCACATCATCTCGGCTTCCCATGTCCGGTCACTCACCCGGCCGCGCTGCTCGATCAGGTCCTGAACCGGGAAGTATCCCGCCGACCGCTTCGCACGGCCGCCGCAGTCATCCCAGAGCTTGCAGCCCTCACACGTAATTGTCTCCGGACACTGCGCAACAACATCCATCGCGTTCCATCGATAGAGCCTGCGGTTGTCCGCCCCCGTCAGCTCCGCCATCAGGCCCGTCGTCCGGTGCATCGTCGACAGGGCTTCGACCCGCCCGGGAACCACGGCGCCCCCACAGACCGCCGACCGCGTCACCATCTGCGCGGCCGTCCATACCTCGCGGTCCATCTCTTCGACTTCATCACAGCGCAAGACCTGCACGCGCGTCCCGCGCACCGAGCGCTGACTGCACGCGAGCAGTTCGACCTTGCTGCCGTTCTGCAGCATCACCCGCCGTTGCGTCGGCTCGGTCGCCAGCACGCCGCCTCCCTTGCGCAGTACAGGCTGATCGAGCAGCGTGCGGAGGTGGGCGTACATCCGTTCGGCCTGCTGCAGCGACCCACCGAGGATCCGCACCTCGATGCCCGGCTTAAAAAGCAGGTCCAGGAGCGTTGCCGCCGCGCCGAGCATCGTCTTGCCCCCGCCCCGGTTGGCCCACACGACCGCGTCGCCGGGCCGATCGAAGTAGCTGTCCGCGAGATAGTCGAAGGGGCCGCCGACGCCCTCGCTCCTGCTGCGCGGGACCCGCAGCCCGAAGCACGCCTCGACAAATCGGTGCAATTGATCGGGCGTCGTTGGGCGCATCGCCTGCAGCCGGCGGAGACGTGACTTGGGCCTGCGCCCAATCACTTGAATCGGATTTCGCTTAGTCATCGTTTCCGGGCTCACTTTGAATCGAGGGGGTCGGTACCGCGAGCGCTTGTGCCAACGCCTGCATCTCGTCGTCGTCTGCGGCCTGTTCGTTGGGGTCCAGGCTGGCCGCACGACTCAACTCGGTCTTCAAGAGATCGACGCAGGCCTTGCGCACCTGCTCGGCAGAGAGCGTTTCGTCCTCGGCGGTGGCCTGCGCGATCAATCGCGTCGCGGCGACCAGGCGGTAGCGCGAGAGCAGCAACTGCGTCTGCGCATCGGCCAGCACGCACAGGCCCGCAACCGTCCGCTTTGTCTCGGGGCGGCAGGCCCAGTCGACCAACCCGTCGAGCGACAAGCCGTGACGCTCGGCCAACGAAAGCACATCGTGTTCCGCGCCGGCGAGGTCGTCTAAGAGCGCCCGCGTTGGCGGCGCGACATCGCCTTGCATCGTCTGTTTGCCATCATCCTTCATGCGAAACCCCCTCTGCCAGGCCGAGCAGCGTCAGCAATGCCTGCTCCCGACCGCCGCCATGGGCACGCAGTTTCTGCTCGACCGCGCGGCGCTGGTCGGGCAACAGGAAGAAGTGCACGCACACCGGCATCTGATCGATCGGCTTGGGCGCCATGGGCGACGGCGGTGCTGCATGGATGGCGAGCAGATTTCGGACCCGTTTGCTGTCTTCAGGCAGGCGCCGTGCCATTTCTTTCACGGCCATCGATTGGCGCAGTTGCGTGAGCAGGGCCGCTCGCTTGCGCGGATCGTCGTCGCCACGCATGCGGTTGAGTGTGGCCAGCAGCAGCAGGGCCTGCTGATCGTCGGCCCGCCAGACCACCGCCTGCGCCGCGTCGTGACCCAACCGCTTGAGCACCCTTACGCGGTGATGGCCATCCAGGATCTGGTAGCGCTCACCCACCGCCCGGACGATGACCGGCGGGTACAGGCCCGTTCGCTGGATTTCCTCGGCGAGTTTGTCGAGCAACGCCTTGGGCATGACGTTGCTGTTGGCGGGGTGCGCATCGAGTAGGTCAATCGGGATCGTTCGCGAGGCTTGTGTCGTGGGACTAGGCATGGGTGTTCTCGTGCAGGTAATAGATGGGGTTGGCCAGAAGGCGCTGCTGCGCGGCGGCAAGGACGCTGGCAAGTGTTGGTTCACGGGAAGCGCCGCGGCCGGCGGCGGTGCGGTACCAGCGATAGAGCTCACGCAGCAACAGGGATTGCGTCGGCTCGGCCAACGCATTGATACGTCGCTCAATGTGTTGAGGCATCGCCAGGTCGTGCGGCGCGATGCCCGCCAATCGTAGCGCGGCTGGCGCTCGTTGCCCGAACTCGAGCGGCGGGCGTTCGTATTCGGTCATCCCGGCGCGATGGAAGAACGGGCTGACACGCCCCATCACCGCGATCGCCTCGGTGTAGCGCGTGGTCGCGGTCTTAAGTGCGTGCCGAACAAGCCCGACCGCCAGGCCCAGGCCGCGGTAGCGCGGGTCGACGATCACCCGGCTGATGCAGCGCAGCTCCTGCATCAAGAGCGCCGAGCGGGGCTTGGGTCGGAGGTGGCCGTAACGCCCGTCGAGTGCTTCGTCACGCAATCGACAAGACAAAGTGGGCAGCGACTCGACCAACACCGCGACGGGCATGGCGGTTGGCCGGCGGGACAAAAAGCGGTCGGCGGCAGACGGCCTGGTGTCCCGGATCGCGAGCACGCGCGTCATCGTGGCGGGGTTGCCCGGCCGATAGTGGTGCGGCTTGAGCGCGAGGTAATCGGCGCGGCTGCCGGTCACGATCGGCAACTCACCAGACGGATCGGCATCGCCGCTCGCATGGAATCGTTCGGAACGCGTTGTCATTGTTGGAAAGAAAGGGGGATCAGCCTGAACGGTGATGCACGTCGCAGCGGCCGCCGGGCGCCACCTCGATCAGGACATCGGGTGTGAGTGGCTCGAGCAAGTCATCGTGCGCGGTCGCAGCAACGAGGCAGACCCGCGATCGGCTGACCCACCGCCGAACACTGCGCGTCAGCGCACTCGCAGTGGTTCGATCGAGTGACGAGCCGAACTCGTCGGCCAGGAGCACGGACCAGGCTTCGGTGCGACGCTCGGCGACCGCGATGGCCTGGGCCAGGCGCAGCCGATGCCGCTGGCCTTCGGACAACTCGCGGGGCTTGCGCAGCATCACGGCCGCGTCATTAAGCCCGGCCTGGCTGAGCCAGTGACACACCCGGTCCAGCGCGGCGGGCTCGGCCTGTGCCTGATGCCCGCCCTCCGGCTGCGCGAGCGCATCGACCAGCGCGGCGTCGGGCAGAACAGGAAGCTGGTCGCTGCAGATGAGCCCGGGGCCTTGCGTGTCGGAGGGAATCCTGTCATCCCGCTTCGACGCGATCGACTTGCGAATCAATCGGAGCAGGGTGGACTTGCCGCCGCCCGACACGCCGGTGATGAAGACGATCTTTCCGGGCGAGAGGGTAAGTTCCACACGCGGGACGATGACCTGCTCGTGCGTGCCATCAAGGGACAAGCCGAACATGACAGCGATGTCCAGGGCTCGCGGCGTCGGGTCGGCCCGGGTCTGGATGTGATGCTGAAGATTGAGCGTGATCGACATGGGGTAAATGGGTTCAGTGCGCGTCGATGCCACCGATCGCCTGGACCCGTGCCAGGGTTTGAAGCATGGCACGGTCGCAACGGACGCGGTGCAGCGTTTTCTGGGTCAGCCGCGCGGTCTCACGCAGGGACCGACCCTGGATAAACAGAAGGGTGGCGGTGCGCCGCATCGTGCGCGGCAGCTTGTCCTGATACAGAAGGGTGAAACGGAACTCGGGGCTGCTGATTCGGCGGGTGAGCCGGTCGATGCGTCGGCTGATCGTGTTGGCGCTGCGTCGGCTCCGCCGGGCGATGTCGGTCACCGTCAATCCATCCTCAAACCGCCTCTCGAGCAGCAGACGGTCTTCGGTCGGCAGAGCCTGGGCAAAACGCACGATCTGCTCGGGGGCGACACGGGCCGAGGTGCGGCGTTTGAGGTTGTTAGAGACCGCCTGCGATTCATACAGGGCCATGTTTGGACCTCCGAAAAAGAAAAGCTTGACTCAGTTGCTTGTTTGTACTATGTTAGGTATTAGGCCCGATTTTAAGGCTCTTGTCAAGTGTTTTTCAATGACTATTGAAGTTTTTTCCAACTCGACTCACCGGCCGATCGACGCGTCCTTAGGCGGGATGCTCCGTCGGCTGAGACGGGCCAGGGGGCTGACGCTCGCGGCGCTGGCTGAGCGTGTCGGCATCACGCCAGGCTACCTGTCGATGATCGAGAACCGCCGGGTCAACAACCCGCCCTCGATGAAGGTGTTGGTCCGCCTGGAAGCGGCGCTGGGCGTTCGGGATAGCTGCTTGTGCAAGGCCGCCCAGTGGGCGCGGACGCCCGAGCCAATCCGTGAACAACTCGAACGGGCTCAACAAGAAATCGCGTTGCCGTCCATGCCCATCTCGTCCGTCCCGCTCATCAACAAGGTTGCCGCCGGCTATCCCACGGGCTTCACAGACCTGGGTTATCCCGCGCGAGCGAGCGACGATGTCGTCGTTGTACCCGGCTACACCGGGCTGCACGGCGCCAACGACCCGGATGCCTTTGCCGCAACGGTTTGCGGCGATTCGATGCTGCCCGATTACCAGGAAGGCGACATCGTGGTCTTCTCCCCGCTGGCCGACGTTGTCGACGGCAGCGATTGCTTTGCCCGGCTCGAACCGGACCATGAAAGCACTTTCAAGCGTGTGTTTCTTGACCCTAAAGAGCAATCCATCCGTCTTCAGCCTTTGAATCAAGACTACCCCGCAAGAACGGTGGATCGTGAACAGGTCGCGGGCCTGTTCCGCGCGGTCTGGCGGATGAGCCGGCTGTAAGCCCCCGCCCATTTGGGTTCGGCCAGCGCGTAGATGCGCACAAGGCAAAGGCTGTTATTGAAAGCCTGTGTTTCCCCGCCTAATCCGAGGCTTAGATAGACGCCATTTCTTTGACCCTGCCTTTGTTTTGTGCGCCATCTGTGCGCGGGTTTGCCCGATAATCCCTTCTCTGGATAGGTCTGCCACCGGGTCGCCCGCACGGGGGAAGGGCAGAGAAATACAACCTCCTGCCTTAATCCCGCGTTCTGAGATGTCGATAAATCCAAAGAGATTGATTGGGCGGGACTGTAATGGCATATATCGAACCCGAAATGGGCTGCACTCACATGAACGGCCGTATCACTCAACCTATCGAGACTCTGAGGCTCAGCGATCGAGACAAGACCAAACTCTTGTGGGCGCTGGACGAAGCAAACAAGCGCGATCAGGGAGAAGAGCAAAGACGGCTGCGCGTAGCTTGCACCAACAACAAAGAGGCGGTGTTCTCACTTAAGTCCGAGGTCCCAAGTGCCCCCCAACTCAACATGCTGGTACGCAACCTCAGCCGCTGGGGAGCGACTTTGGTGCACGGCCGATACATCCATCCGGACTCACCATGCGAGATATTGATCCACGCCGAAAATGGCACCTGGCATAAGCAGACCGGCACCGTTCGGCATTCCCGGCACATCCAAGGCACGATCCACGAGATTGGCGTTGAATTCGATGAGCCAATCGATCTAAGCGAGTTCGTCCGTCTCACTACGGAACAGGAAACGCTCTACCTGCAGGAACTGGCCGAAGACTTGCCTGAGGCGGTAGACGAAGAGGTCATGCAACTGTCCAGCCGGGTCCTGATCGCAGACGACTTTGCCAGCGACCGCAAGCTGTTTGGGCACTGGTTAGCGCAGGCGGGCCTGACCGTGTCAACCATGGTTGATGGCCGTAGCGCAAAGATCCAAATCCAGGAACAGATCTATGATCTGCTGGTCATTGACTACCGTTTAGGAGAGGACAACGGCGTTGAGGTGATTAAGGAACTTCGGCAAGGCCAATTCACCGCGCCGATCATCGCGATTTCGGCTGACGATTCAGAAGAACTAAAAGCATCAGCAATCGAAGCAGGCGCCAGCCGATTCCTCGTAAAACCCTTCACCGAAGAAGAACTGGTTAATACCGCCTTTGAGTTGATCGGGGTTGATGCCTCCGCGGACCTGTCGCCCATCTACTCGTCCTACAACGATGACATGGAGATGCGTCCGCTGTTGACGGAATTTACACGCGGTCTCGCGACCTATATTGATGAGTTGCGAGACGCCAACTCACAGAATGATTTTGAGGCGCTCGACCGGATTTCGCACCGGCTCAAGGGCGCGGGCAATGGGTATGGGTACCCTGATATCACCAGCAACGCATCGGACGTTCTGAGCGCCCTGCGAATGGAAAACCCAGACCTTGATAACATCAAAAACGTCGCCAGCGAGTTGATCAGCACGCTCAATAGGGTCAAGCTACGCTGATTCTCAGCGTCGGCCGCGGCGGGGTGTCCGCTTTTTCTTTTTCATCGATGTCGATTTTTTGCGACGGGCGACCTTGCCGCCTTTGCGCTCTTTCGCGCTAAGCATCGCCCGGTCCTGTGAGCTGCCCGAACGCTTCTTCTTCGACTTGCCCTTGTCATCCTGCTGCTTGCGCTTGGGTTTGCGGTCATCGAGGATGACCAGCTCCATCTGCCGACGCGGAAGATCGATGTTGGCAACACGAACATTAAACCGGTCGCCGATCGCGATCGTTCGGCCCGAGCGCTGCGCGACCAGCGCGCCGGTGTTGGGGTTGAGCTTCCAGCGGTCGGCCTTATCGCCGGGCAGGTCTGGCAGCTTCACGAAGCCGTCAACGAGGTAGCGGTCGACCTCCAGGAACGCGCCCTGGCCGGTGACGCCGGTGACGGTCGCGCCGAAGTCTTCGCCCAGTCGGGTCGAAAGCAGTTGGAGCACCAGGAACTTGCGCAGCTCGCGCTCGGCCTGAGTGCTGTTGCGTTCGGTGTTCGAGCAGTTGCGGCCGATCTCGACGAGGTCCTCTTCGCCGGGCACGCGCGGGTCGTTGGCGACCTTGCGGCCGATCTGATTGAGGGCCTTGCCATTGAGCGGCTTGTCCGGGCCCAGTCCCAGCTCGCGCTGCGCGTCGATCACCGCGTTGAGCGAGCGGTGGACGACAAAGTCCGGGTAGCGGCGGATCGGGCTGGTGAAGTGCGTGTAGTGCTCGCTGGCCAGCGCGAAGTGGCCGACGGGGGTTGGTGCGTACTCGGCACGGCTGAGTGTCTTGAGCACCGCCATGTGTACCGAGTGCTGCGCAGGCGTGTCGCGCACCTTGTCGAGCAGCCACTGCAGCTCTTTGCGTGACGGCTTGGCGGGGATATTGAACCCGGCGACGCGTGCGAAGGTGCGCAGGTCTTTCAGGCCGTGCGCATCGGGGTCGGGGTGGACCCGACGGATCATCGGGATATCCAAGTCGTCGAACAGGCGTGCGGCGGCCTCGTTCGCCTCGACCATGAACATCTCAATCAGCGTGTGCGTGTAAGCGTCATCTTCCGGCTCGGCATCGATGACGTGGCCCGCGTCATTAAAGATCAGCGCAACCTCGGGCAGGCCGAGCACGATCATGCCCTGCTTGAACCGGCGTTTTCGGATCGTGCGCGACAGCTCGTTCATGAGCTTGATGGTCTTGATCAGCTCGCGTGGGTACTTCGCCTCGCTCTTGCAGTGCTTGCGGGCCTCGCGGAGGTCGTCGTCGATCAGGGCCTGCGCCTCGAGATAGGTCAGCCGTTTGCTTGATCGGATCACCGTTTTCGCGAAGCGCTGGCTGAGGACGTGGCCCTCTTGGTCGTACGTAACGAAGACGGACTTCGCAAAGCGGTCTACGCCTTCCTGCAGCGAGCAGACGCCGTTGGAGAGGACCTCGGGCAGCATCGGGATGACCTTGCGGGGCAGGTAGGTCGAGTTGCCTCGGTTGTAGGCCTCCTGGTCCAGCGCGCCGCCGAGCTCGACAAAGTGCGCGACGTCCGCGATGTGCACACCCAGCTCCCACGCCGCATCGCCACGGCCTTCGAGGCGCTTGATCGAGATCGCGTCGTCGTAGTCCTTGGCATCCGGCGGGTCGATCGTGCAGATCAGCGTGTCGCGAAGGTCTTCGCGGTCCTCGGGGATCGCGTCCTCGGTGCCTTCCATTTTTTGCGAGGCGGCGCGTGCTTCTTCGACAACTTTCTTGTCAAATTTTTCGGCCAAGCCATAGGCGCGCATCACGGACTGGGTCTCGACGTCGGGCAGGCCCGACTCGCCGAGCACCTCGACGATGACACCCTCGGCCAGCTCGTTTCGCCGCGCGTCGGGGTAATCGATGATGTCGACCACGACCTTGTCGCCGATCTTTGCGTTGGACGACTCGGCGTCACGGACGATGATGGGTTCGGAGATCGCCCGGCCATCCACGTTGACCATGTAGGTCTTGCCCTTGCGGGTGAGCGTGCCGACGAACTGCCGATCGGCTCGCTTGATGATCTCGACGATGACGCCGGTGAAGGGCGAGCGGCCGCTGCCTTCCCGGCCACGCTCACGGCGGACCTTGGCGCGGACGCGGTCGCCATCCATCGCATCCGAAGATTTGCCCGGAGGGATAAACAGGTCGCCGTGCTCGGTGAGCTCGTCGGGAACGACGAAGCCGAAGCCGCGTTCGTGCGAGCGGAACCGGCCAACCATGTCGTCGCCAACAGGCGGCAGTCCGATCGTGTCTTCGCTGCCGCAGACCAGTTGGTCGGCCTTGAGCAGGGACTCGACGGCTTTGATGAAGTCGGCGCGCTGCTCGGCGGTGATCCCCAGGTCGTCGATCAATTGGCGCAGGTTCCGCGGCTGATAGCGGCGGTCGGCCAGGTGGTCCAGGATGCGTCGGGCAAAACGGTCGGGCATGGGGGGTGTCCGCGGGGGCGGGGATCGGATGGGCTCGGTGGAGCTTACCGCTGCCAGCGGACAGTGCCGCTATGCTAACGCTAAACCCACCCCTTCACCGAAAGCAGACCGATGGCCAGCGAAAAAGAAATCCTTGAACAAGCCACCAAGCTCGGCGAAATGCTCGCGTCACACGACGCGGCCAAGCAGCTCGAATCCGCGACCAAGGCGTTCGAGGCCGACGTCAACTCGCAGCGTGCGATGACGGACTATCAGCGATTTGCCCAGACACTGCAGCAGAAGGCGCAGTCTGGCGGCGCGATCGAGGTCGACGATAAACGCAAGCTAGAACAGCTGCAGCAAGGTGTGATTACCAACCCGCTGCTCGCGAACATGCAGCGTGCGGAGATGGACTATCTGGATCTGTTGCGAAAGGTGGACGGCGCGATTGTCGGCGCGGGTGGGGCCGCAACCGGGGCCGCTATGCCGGGGGCTGGGGCGCCGCCGGCCGGCTCGCCGATCTTAGGGGGCTAACGCTTCTTCTTTGCCCACCGCGAGTTGGTCGGGCTTGAGGTTGAACGGGTTGCCGGTGAGGATCGCGGCCCAGTCTTTTTCGACCAGGTTTTTAAGGTCGACCCACCCACCGTTCTGGATCCAGTTCTTCGCGTTGGGGTGGTTGACGGGCGGCTTCGCCTTAGAAGCTAACGTGGTGCGCACCAGGCCCTGCATGCTTTCGAGCAGCATCGTCAGGGCGCCCAAACGCTGGTCCTCAGACATCCCGCCGGCCTGCACCTGCGTGATGATCAGTGAGGCGTAGCGGTACATGGCGCGGCTGAGATCTTTGGTGGATTGAAAATCTTTCTTCGATTCCAGCGACAAGACGCCGGAGAACCGCTCGATTGCGACTCGCTCCGGGGAGTACGACAAGCTCGAGTCGGCGGCGTGAAGGGCAACACGCTTATTGAGCTGATCGACCAATGCGCTGCGCGCTGCAGGTGAGTCAGCGTTGAGCAACGCTTCTAGCCCGGCATCCACCACGATCGGGTGCGGCGGCGGGTTCTGGTCGAGCTGGGCGACGATCTGCTTGATCGCGTCCGCGACGTCCTGAGCGTTGGCGCCCTGTCCCCTCCACCACCTGCAACGGCTACCCAGCGCCTTCATCGCCCAACGCTTAACCGCGTCGCTGTCGTCTTCGAGACCCGAATCAATCAGGGCCTTGGAGTCATCGTCCACCATCGCGTTGAGGATGATCATCGCGTTCATGCGGACCAAGGTGTCGTCGTGGTTGACCGCGCCGTCCATCCGCTTGGTGATCTGCGTGGAGAAGGCGATTCTGAACGCCTTGCTCGCGTCTTGGTAGTTCAGCAGCTGGATCAGGTTCTTGCGCGCCTTGGAAATACTCTCGGGTTCGCCGGAGATAAGGCGGTCCATTTCCGGGTCGATGACGTCCGTCATCGCGTCGATCATGGGGGGAGTGATGGAATCAGCCTGAAGGATCTCCTGGTCCAGAAACTGCCCAAACGCGGGCAGCCCGGCAAGCAGCGCGGACAGGCAAATAAAGGCGGCCACGAGCGGTCGACACAAGACATTCATCACGGGCGTTGCTCCACGCGGTTCTGGAGGGTGGGTTGGGCGGAGCGAAGGCCCATTTTTGTCCCACCGGACCAGCGCTCACACCCTCAAAAGTAACCGCCGGGAACACGTAAGTCAACGTATTGCCTGCTTCTATGACGCATCTGCCGGGCAATGGGCTATCATCCGCACCTGCCCTTAGCCCTTCCTAATAGGAAAAAACGCGATGTACCGCTCGATCAAGCCCACCGCCGCCTCAACCAAGACCCAGGCCGCCGTCCTGTTTCTCCCCGCGGGGACCAAATCCCTGCCCCCCGGCCTAGCCAGCGACTACACCAGCAACATACTCGACCAGCCCGACACCAGCCTCGCCCTCGAGTGGACCCGAACACTCTACTCAGGCGAAAACAGGCGCGTCATCATCGTCGGCATTGGCGATACGAACAAAGTCACCGCCGACACCCTGCGGCAAGCTTCAGCCAAGGCTCTGCGCGAACTAGATAAAGCCAAGCTCACCACAGCCAGCATTCACATCTTCGGCCTAAACGATTCGCTTGGCGCGGATACTGTCGGTCGAGCGATCGCCGACGGGATGAGTCTGGCGAACTTCACCTTCGACGCCTACCACGGCAAGTCCAAACGGCCGGAAAAAAGCAAACGCGAAAAGCCGACCGACCTGAAAGTTGTGATACCCCAGCCGCAGCGTGCCGGCTTCAAGCAGGGCCTCAAGGTCGCTGAGGGCGTGACGACCGCGCGGACCCTCGCGTGTACCCCGCCCAACGTCGCCAACCCCAAGTACATCGCCAACTACTGCAAGAACCTGGCCAAGAAGACCGGGCTCAAGTGCAAGGTCATCGACGCAAAGAAGGCCAAGGAACTGAAGATGGGGGGTTTGCTCGCCGTCGGCGCCGGCGGATCAACGCCGCCTTGCATGGTGATTCTCGAGCACGCGCCGGCGAGCAAAGCGAAGCAGAAGCCCCTGCTGCTCGTGGGCAAGGGCGTCACCTTCGACACAGGCGGGTACTCGCTCAAGGGCGACGGCGGCAAGGGGATGAAGTATGACAAATGCGGTGCGATGAACGTCATCGGTGCGATGCAGGCCATCGCCAACCTGAAGATCAAGCAGCGCGTCGTCGGCATCGTCGGGCTGGCCGAAAACATGATCGACCGCGAGGCCTACCGCGTCGACGATATCCTCACGTTCTGCAACGGCGTGACCTGTGAGGTGACCAATACCGACGCAGAGGGTCGTCTCGTCCTCGCCGACTGTCTGGCCTACGGCACGAAGACCTACAAGCCCGCGGGCGTCATCGACTTCGCCACGCTTACCGGCGGGGTCGTCGTCGCAATGGGCAAGAAGATCGCCGGCGTCTGGTCCACCGATGACTCGCTGCTGGGCAAACTCAAAGCCGCGGGCGACACCGTCGGCGAGCCCATCTGGCAGCTGCCACTCAACGACGACTACCGCAAAATGATGCAGGCCAAGCACGCCGATCTGCACAACTCCGCCCCCGTCCGCGAGGCCCACGCCACCCAGGGCGCCGCGTTCTTGAGTTACTTCGTCGGCTCCGACGCACCCAAGCAGATCCCGACGACCCCTTGGGTCCACGTCGATATCGCCGGCACGTCCAACACCGACGGCGGCACGCTTATGGAGAAAGGCCCGACCGGCTTCGGCGTCCGCCTGGCCACCGAATTGGCCGCCACGCTCTGATCAGACGATAAAGAAACACAACAAGCCCACGGTTTTGCGGAGCAACGCCGTGGGGTCGTATCATCTCAAACCATCGCCCCCAGCCTGCACGATCAAAACCCATGCCCAAAGCCATCATCTTCGACTTCGACGGCGTCATCGTTGACTCCGAGCCCCTGCACTACCAGGCCTTCGTCCTCGTCGGCAAATCGCTCAACTTCGAGATGACCTGGGAGCAGTACCTCAACCAGTACATCGGCTTCGACGACCGCGACGCGTTCCGATACATGCTGCACCAGGCCATCGAAGGCGGGCACACCCCCGACATCGAAGATCTGAACGAAACGATGGACGAGCTGATCGAGAAGAAACGCGTCGCCTTCGAAGCGCTCGCCCAGATGGGCACCGCCGCGATCCTTGGCTCGGTCGAACTCATCGAAGAAGCCCAAGCCGCCGGGCTACCCATCGCGATCGCCAGTGGCGCGCTGCACGCCGATATCGATCAGATGCTCACGCTCCTAGGCATCCGCGACAAGTTCGAGATCATCGTCGCGGCCGACGACGTCGAGCACAGTAAGCCCGACCCGACGACCTACACCATGGCCTTCGACCAGCTCGCTGCCAAGCATCCCGACGCCGGGCTCACCCCTGACACAACGCTTGCCATCGAAGACACCGGCGCGGGCCTGGAGTCCGCCATCGGCGCGGGCCTGCAGACCCTGGCGATAGAAACGACCTCGCCACCCAAAGTGCTTCAGAAGGCCGGCCGAGTGGTCGAAGACCTCTCCGGCGTGACACTCGCAACGCTGAACCGCTGGTACGGATAACCCGCTATGACAACCAACAACGCCCCCCTGATGCTCTCGATCTCCGGTATGCGTGGCCTGGTCGGCAAGTCGCTGACGCCCACCGTCGCCGCCCGCTTCGGCGCCGCCTTCGGCTCCTGGCTCTGGGCCAACCGCCGGCCAGGCAACGAAGACAACGCAGCACCCGTCGTAGCACTCGGCAGAGACTCACGGCAATCAGGACCAATGATCGAAGCCGCAGTCGCATCGGGCCTCGCGTCCACCGGCTGCAAAGTCATCCGCGTCGGCATCCTCTCGACGCCCGGCGTCGCCATCGCCGCCAACCACCTGAGCGCCGACGGCGGCATGGTCATCACCGCAAGCCACAACCCCTTCCCGTGGAACGGCGTCAAACCCCTGCGCCACGACGGCGTCGCGCCCCCACCCGAAGACTCGGCCAACATCATCGAGCGCTTCCACAACAACGACTTCAAGTACGCCGAGGTCGACGGACTGATCCGCTTTGAGGACTTCCCCACCGGCGACAAGCACCACGTCGATGAAGTCCTCGCGCTCGTTGATGTCGATCTGATCAAATCCGCCAACCTCAGCGCGACGGTCGATTCGGTCCACGGCGCCGGCGGCGACGAGGCCCGGCACCTGCTCCACGCACTGGGCGTCAAGCTGCACCACCTCTACGCCGCGCCCACCGGCGACTTCCCACACATACCGGAGCCGACCAAAGAGAACCTCGTCGAGCTCAGCGAACAAACCGCTAAGCTCGGCGCGGACGTCGGCTTCGCTCAGGACCCCGATGCCGACCGCCTGGCGATCGTGGATGAGAACGGGACCTACATCGGCGAGGAGTACACCCTCGCGCTCTGCGCCCTGCACAAACTCGGCCAGGGTCAAAGCGTCGCCGCCAACCTCTCGACCAGCCGGATGGTCGACGACATCGCGGCCAACGTGGGTGGCAAAGTCATCCGCACGCCCGTCGGCGAAGCCAATGTCACCCAGGGGATGCGTGACAACAACGCGACCCTCGGCGGCGAAGGCAACGGCGGCATCATCGACAACCGCATCAGCCAGGTCCGTGACTCCATCATCGGCATGGCCTACATCCTCGAACTCATCGCCGCACGCAAGCAGCCGCTCAGCGAGATCGTCAAAGACATCCCCGCCTACGCGATCGTGAAAGACAAAGCCGGCGTCGACCCCGAAGTGCTCAAGACGATGCCCGACAAGATGCAGGCCGCCTTCGCCGAGCAAAGAATCGACCTGCAAGACGGCGTCCGCATCGACTGGGAAGACAAGTGGGTCCACGTCCGCCCGTCCAACACCGAGCCGATCATCCGCGTCATCGCCGAGGCGAGCGACGAAGCACAGGCGAAAGAACTCGTGCAACAAGTGCGCGACGTGCTGGGGCTCGTGTAGCTCACCAATCCGTGCGGATCTCCATCGGCTGACGCCCCGCGTCGCCCTTGGGCAGCGTCGGCTGGTCGGGCCAGGCGGGGTCGAACGTCGCGACCAGCACCGTGCGGAACTCGGGCAGGTCCGCGTCCGCCTCTTCAATCTTGAGCGGCAACACATACGCGCGTGCGATCGGGTCCCAGAGCTTGGCCTGGCTCTTTTTCGTCGTCAGGTCGAACGACCAGCGGAAGCCGCGCTGCCGGCCCTCCTCATCGAGAATAATCTTGCCGTTGGGGTCCAAAAGCCGCAGCTCGACGACCAGCTTGCCGACGTCTTTGATCGGCTCGTTGAACTGGTCGAGCAATTCGATGCGGGCTTCAAGCCGTAGCGCGTCGCGTTCTTTCACATAGCGCGACGCGGGGTGGACACGCACATCCGTCGCATGGGGGAACCACTCGGGCCACTGCTTCGCGTTGGCCGCGGCCTCTTCGTCGACCCGGCGGTTGGGATCGACCGCCGTCCCCTTGGGCGCGCAGCCGATCATTGCTGTGGTCAACACGGCTGCGGACAATACCCAGGCAAACGTCATGATGCGCATGCGTGGAGCATAGGGCTGAGACGTCGCAGCGACAACCCGCTCACGCGACGCGTCGGCCCGTGTCCATGTGCTCGAGCAGATCAGCCAGGCGTTGCTGGGTCTGCTCGAAGCGCTCGATCGCGGCGGTGTTCTGCTTGACCAGATCTGTGAGGACATGCAGTTCCTGCTGCTGGGCGATGAGTTGCTGGTGGGCCTGGGTCAGTTCCTGCTCGCGACGACGGGAGTACAGCCGCTCCCAGAGCCAGAGCGCCCCCATGATGCCGGCCACGCCGAACTGCATAAAGGATTGGATGGATTCAATCTCATTCATAAGCGGTCTTCTGTCCTGATGTTTGTGTGGCGGGAAGAGGGGTCATGCCTTCGTCGACTAGGCGCGGGTCAACCGGCTGACGCCGATGTAGCGTTTCTCGTCGGGCAGGCCGTCGCCGGTGGTGTCGATGTGAACGGGGCATCGGGACGCAGCTTCGAAGAGGCGCCGGCGGTACTCGGCCGACTTGAAAAGCAGGTTGTCGTTGTCACCGGCCAGGGCTGCTGCGCTGCTGAACACGCGTTCGAGCGTGCCGAGCGCTTCGAGCCGAGCCATCAACGAAAGCGATACCACCGCCTCGGCATCCAATGGATTGACAGGGTCGTCGCCATCAAGCCCAAGCATCCGCAGAAGTGAGCTGGACACCAGCGCGGCCTGCGGCGCGAACGTCCGGTGCACGACGCTTGCCGCCACAACATCGCCCGGCGGGATCGCGTTGTCGCTCGTCCGCGTGCGTGCAAGCGACACCCTCACCGTCGATTCATCATCGCGCTGCAGCACCTCGACCGGCGTTGACCCGACGAGCAGGACGGACCCGACATCAACCTGCGCCGCCTCGAAGTCCGCGGTGGCCGACATCAGCGTCGTGCCCATGACGTCGCCGTCACTCACACTCAGTCGCTGCTGGGACACCCAGGGCAGGTCGTTAAATAACGTCGGCTCGTACAACAATAGATCACGGTCGGTTGAAAAGTTCATCGCAAAAGATTCCATGAGAGGGGCTTGAAAGCCCCGGCACCGCTTCCGCAGTGCCGAGACCAGGAGGAAAGAAGCGGGTCAGGAGAGAGCGAGGTTGTTGATCACGCCGTGCGCCAGTTCGTTGCGCAACTCGAGCGTGTACTCGCCGATGACTTGGCCGCGTTCGCGGTCGCCGTCCGAACTCAGCGGCTTGTAGTGGAAGCTGCGCCCGCTCATCGGCAGGACATCCACCCGTGAGCTGTCGAGCAGCACGACCGCGTCGCTGGGCACCCAGCGGCTGAGCACGACCCGGCAGACGCCGAAGTCACTCTCGTACACGCTGAGCATGTCGCGGAAGCGCGTGTTGCGCGCGTCGTAGCCACGCGAGGAAGCGATGAACCCGTTGATGGCACGCTTCTGCAGCCCGCCGACCAGGATCGTGTCGACCCCGCCGTTGGACTGTTCCCAGACCGCGCGGAGGTTGGCGTTGAGGATGTCCTCGGTCAGCGCGACACCGCCGGCGTCTTCGACGTTGGTCGTGATCGACGGGATGATGCCGCGCATCGTCCGGCGGACAGTGGACGACCCCTGCTGATCCGCCGCCGGCGTGACGCCGTTGATCACACAGTTCTCCAAATCGCGGACCAGCTCGCGCAGACGCTCCTGCTTCTGGTAGTCCAACTCGTCGGCGACTGCGGCCTGCTTGGCTGCCAACTGGCTGCCGGAGACCTCGAGCCCGGAGGTGAAGATCTGCGTGTAGTTAGTCTGACGCACGCGGTTGGTGAACCGGGCGGTCGGGGCGTGGTCGCCTTCAAGCGCCGCGTTGCCGAGGATTCGAAGCACTTGCGTGTCAGCGATGTCCTCGGGCGTGGTCCCGCCGTAACCACGGGTAACGGTCAGCGTGTTGCTCGAGATGCCGGTCACAAACATGACCTCGGACGAACCTTCGCCTTGGAGCTGATCGCCGACACGGAACCGGTCGCCGTTGGTAACGTCGAAGCTCGTCTCGCTGCTGGGGGAAGCGATGAGCCCGTCGCTGATCACATCGGTGTTCGGGAGCAGTTGATCTTCCAGCCACTGGTGGACAGTCGAGGTGGCCGACCGCGCCGGGTCGCCCAGGTGATCGAGCAGGGGGGTTTCATAGGGGCTGACGATGCCGACGATATCGCCGATGTCTTCAACCAGTTCGGGCAGCGAAGTGCCCGCAGAATAGGTGGCTTTGCCTGTAAAGCTCATAGTGGATTCCTTGTTGAATATGTAAGTGTTGCGAGCCGTGTCGTATCGACACGGACTCAATCGAGCCGCGGCGTTACGGCCGCCGACGAAGCCGCAGGTACCGCAGCAGATCGCGACGATCACCGCTGTGTTGGGCCTGCTCGGCCGCCTGGGCCAGCGGGTCATCGAACCCTTCAATCCGTGGGGCAAGCGCCAGCCCACCCGTCTCTCCGCCCTCCGCGCGGAACAGGTAAGGCTTGTGGCGACGCAGGTCGTCCACCGCCTCGGCCACATCCGGCTCATCCATCGACTGCACCGCCGCCTCGGTCAGCAAACGCGCCGCATCAATATCGATCGTGTCCGCCTCGGCCAACAACGCGTCGATCCGCTGACGACGCTCAAGCGAGCTGATCGCCTCCTCGGCCTGCTCACAGCGCTGCTGCGCTGATTGCAGTTGTTCCTGCAAACCCGTGAGCTGCTGCTCGGCCGCCTGAGCGCGTTTGCGGTAACGGATCGCCTCGGCCACCGGCACCAAGCGGTCCTGCAAAGCGGCCGCGTCCTCCGCGTGTGATTGGGGCGTTTCATTAGCTTGTTCTTCTTGAGGCAAGGTGTTCTCCTGCTGCTGTTGGAGCGATTCGGTGACAATGTTCATGGCTTACTCCTGTTCTTCTTGGGGTTCGTGTTCTTCGTCCGAGCAGTCGCCGTAGCCCAGTTCGTTGAGCACGGTCTGCCTCGGCACACCCAGGTCGATCTTGCTCTGCGCCAGCTCGATCTGTTCGCGCTGGTTCTCAGGAACCGGGTCGGGCCAGTCGACGCGGATGCGCCGCTCGTCGGGGGTGTTCGGCAGCACGCCGTAGACATCCGCGGCATGGAGGATCAGTTCACACAAACGCTGCAGCCCCGCGCCGTAGGTCACGCGCTTGCGCTCGATCCGTGCGAGCAGGCCCATCAGCACCAGTCGCACCGCGTTCTGACTCGACAGGTTGCCGATCTTCCCGCGGATCACGCCCGCCGCGATCGGGGAGACGCCGGAGGTCTTGTCCATCGCGTCACGGATGTCGGTGATGTGCGCATCTTCGGATGGCGTGTTCGCATCGCCGCCGAACTCCTGGATCGATGCGTCGGGGTTATCCGTGTGCCACATCTGACCCGGCGCGATCGCCCGCTCGGTGAACTGGTCGATGCCTCGGCCCAGATACATCTTGAACGCCTGCATCGTGATCCGGTTCGCGCGGTCCGACAGCCGGGTGTTCAGTTCGTCCTGCAGCGGGATCAGCGGTTCGACCTCGCTCAGCCCGCTATAGCTCAGCGGCTGAGGCATGTTCTGGATATGGACGACCGGGACCCGGCCGAGCCTGTTCCGCGCCGCGCTGATCTTGCGGTAGCCTTTTCCTTCGGGCAGCTCGAGCAAATCGACGACCTGGTCAGCGGTCCATACCTGGAGGCGATGCGAAGTATTTTTTGACGAGGTGGGAGCATGCCCATTGAGCCGATTGCGCATCCGCTCCAGCAGGTTGGGGCGTTGGGATTCGCTTGGCACGCCGACGCGCAACACAAAGCCCATTAGCCGACGGTAGTCGTCTTCCGCTAACGAAGGGATCCCGCGCCGCGCATCGACCGGCTCGATCACGAACCGCGTCGCCGCGTCGACCGGGTCGGCGAGATTGAACGGCCCGCCGCCACGCACACGCAACATCAGGTCCGCGTGCCCATACACCGTGCCCAGCACCGCGAGGTCCTGCAGCAGGTTCGCCCCGCCATTGACCTCGATGACCGCCGCAAGGAAGCGACGGATCTGGGCTGCACGCTGCGGGTCGGGCGCCTGAGAGACCAGTTCGACCGGCTTGCCGAACATGAAGTCCACCAGCGTGTGCACCCGCCAGGCGATGTCGTTCTCGATGACGACCTCACGCGATCGGCCCTCGGCCGGGTGCAGCCGCTCGGGCAGGCCCTCGATCTGGGACGGCGTCTCCCGGCCGTTCGTCGTGGTCGGCGTGTTGCGGTAGTACCGCCAGCGTTTGGCCTGCCGGGGTGCCTCGCGGCTCAGATGGTCCGCGATCAGCGAGTCCAGGTCCGGCAGGGTCGAATGATTCGGGGAGAATGGGTGCATCCGAGGGGTCCAGGGGGTTCAAAGGAACTTGGCAGGTGTGGTTTCACCCACACTTGAGCCCCAAATGACGCCACAATGCGCACAAATCCCCTTTAGAAAAGCGGTTGCGCGTTATAAAGCAAGCTATATCAATGTTCAATGGATATTGAAGATCTGCTTTGGTGGCCCGAAACGGCGCACCGGGCATGCGCAAGCGAAAAAATGTCGGTCAAACGGGCTTGCATCGCACTGAATTGATGACAGAATAGGCAGTATATGGATCGCTCTGAACAAGAATTAAACATCGTCGAGCAAATCAGCCAAATTCTTGGCGGTGGCTTGGAATTAAGCGAAGTCTTTCAGCGGGCCATGTCGCTGCTGGAGCGTGAGCTGTCCATTGAAAAGGCCGCTCTGACTCTCCTGGACCCCGCGACGAGCCAGTTGCACATCGTCGCGTCCATCGGCCTGACCCCCGAAGAGCAGCGCCGAGGCCGATACGACATCGGCGAGGGGGTGTCCGGTCAGGTCCTCGAGACCGGCCAAAGCGAAGTCATCCCCGACGTCTCCAAGGACAAGGCCTTCCTCAACCGCACCCAGACCGCGGACGTCAGCCCCGACGCCGCCAACCCCCACAGCTACATCTGCATCCCCGTCTTCGACGGCCAAAACGCCGTCGGCACCATCGGCGCACTCAAACGCTTCACCGACGACGCCACCCTTAAGGCCGACGCGCGGCTCTTAAAGATTTTCGCCGGCCTGATCGCCCAGACCATCCGCATCCACCAGCACGTCCGCCTGGAACGCGACCACTGGCTCGAAGAACGCCAGCAACTCACCGAAGACCTCCGCAAGCGTTACACCTTCGACAACATCATCGGGTCCAGCCCCGCGATGCTCGACGTGCTGGGCACGATCGCCCAGGTCTCCAGCTCGCGTGCGACCTGCCTGATCCTCGGCGAGACCGGCTGCGGCAAGGAACTCATCGCTAAGGCCGTTCACTACAACTCGCCACGCAAAGATAAGCCACTGATCCGCGTCAACTGCGGCGCGTTGTCGCCACAGCTCCTGGAGTCCGAACTGTTCGGCCACATGAAGGGCGCGTTCACCGGCGCGCTGCGCGACAAGGTCGGGCGCTTCGAAGCAGCGGACGGTGGGACGATCTTCCTCGATGAGGTCGGCACACTCGACCCGCAACTGCAGGTCAAGCTGCTGCGCGTGCTCCAGGAGCGCGAGTTCGAGCGAGTTGGCGACCACAACACGGTCAAGGTCGACTGCCGGGTCATCGCCGCGACGAACCTGAATCTGGAGAGCGAAGTCCGAGCGGGCACCTTCCGCGAAGATCTGTTCTACCGCTTGAATGTGGTGACCGTTCTACTGCCGCCGCTGCGCTCGCGTCGCGAGGACATCCCGTCGCTGATCGATCACTTCTTGCAGCGGTACAACAAGGAGAATACTCGCAACGTCCACAAGATCAGCCGGGACGTGATGACGACCTTGTTGCGATACCCCTGGCCGGGCAACGTGCGCGAGCTGGAGAACGCGATCGAGCGTGCGGTCGTTCTGTCGACGACGGACGAGCTGACGCTGGAGCTCTTGCCTTTACAGGTGCGCATGTTCGCCGAGCAGACGCGGGGCGAGGTGGCGGACGAATCGATCGAGGCCTTGTGCGGCAAGCTCGCCGAGCACGCGGTCAAGCAGCTTCAGGTCTACGACGGCCAGGTCTACGACATGGTCGTCGGCGAGGTCGAGCGCCAACTCATCCGCGAGTCGCTGAATTATTGTGGCGGGGTGAAGCTGCGGGCCGCCGACTTCCTGGGCATCAACCGCAACACGCTGAACAAGAAGGTCAAGGACCTGAAGGTGTTGGCGTAAGATGGTGCAGTGAACTACAGATTTTCCTCGATGCTTGTATGCGCTATTCTCGGCGCGTTTGGGAGTCTTGGCTTTAGTCTCTTTGTATTGCTCATGCTCTCCTTAGTAATGGATAGAGGAGCCTTTGAACACCCACGCATCACAGGTTTTTTCTATTGTGCTTTACCCTTGATCGTGGGACTTGTGGGGGCATATGTCGGCTATATATCTTCTATTCGCTCAACCAAGAACACTGAGAACACCCTTTGCTTGCAATGTCGTTACGACCTGAGGGGCTCGTTACCAAACAACTATCCTGAATGCGGCGCAAAAATATCATGGACACGAAAAAAGCAGCTCAAAAAGATCGTTGAACAAAATGCCTGACCTCGACCCCCTCGCGTACGTCCAACTCGCTGGCCTGGGCCTGACCTGGCTCGCAGCGGTGCTGTGCTGGTTCTGGCGGATCAAGGTCAGCAAGGGCACGGACAAGGACATGCTGATCCTGCTGGGGATGGTCGGCGGGTTTCTGTTTTTGACGCTGCTGCAGTTCATTGGATTGATCTACCGGCTGGGGTAGGGATTGCTTTGGCCCCCTCTCCCTCCCAGAGAGAGGGTTGGGGTTAGGGTCCAGCGTCGGGTTCACAGAGAAATCTGGCATCAAGCCTTGGTTTGTTCTGCGCCCCACCCTCATCCCCCTCCTTCTCCCTGAGAGGGAGAAGGAGCCCGAGCCAACGCACCACCTCCGATAAAGTCGTGCTGGATCATGATTCATCCCACGCGTTGTCCCGATCCGATGCATCGGCTGGACGGGATTCGATCTCGGCCGAGCATGCGCCCGGACGTCCGGGTTGATTATTGTGTAGGGGAAGGCCCATCTTTTCGTGTTGTGACGGTTAATCGCCGTGTGCCGATGTCCGATGTTTCTTTTGGAGACGCCTAGCAGTCAGGCGATCCGGGAGATCCAGGAGAGAGGTACCGCACATGGCACGACAAAAAGACATTCTCACGACCGGCGAAGTCGCGAAAATTTGCAACGTTGCTCCCCGCACCGTCAGCAAGTGGTTCGACTCCGGTCAACTCAAGGGCTACCGCATCCCCGGCTCGAAAGACCGGCGGATCCCCATGGCCAACCTCATCCGCTTCATGAAGCAGCACAACATCCCGCTGGACGGGCTGCAGTCGGGCAAGACCCGCGTGCTCATCGTGGACGCCGCCTCGGAGGTCGTCGACGTCCTCACCAAGGTGCTCTCCGAACAGGCGGGCTACGAGGTGTGTGTCGCCAACTCCGGCTTCGCCGCCGGCGTCGAGTGCGAGAAGTTCCGCCCGCACGTGATGCTCATGGACATGCACCTGGGCGACGTCAAGGGCGAAGATATCCTCAAGCTCGTCCGCTCCAACAGCGATCTGCAACTGACCAAGGTCATCGCCATGTCCGGCAAGCTGACCGACGGCCAAGCCCAGCACCTGATGCACAACGGCTTTGACGGCTACCTCAAGAAGCCGTTCCACGTCCGCCAGGTCGTCGAGACCGTCGAAGACGCGGTCGCGATCGTGTACTGAGTCAGGGAACCGGGATCAGGCAGTAGGCAATAGCAAAGACACAAAAGCAGCCCACGTCGTTTTGGCGTGGGCTGCTTTTTATTGCTGAGTTGTGGTGCTTTGATTTATCGCTTGCCGTACCGAACGGTCCCTTTGTCGCCGTGGTCGGTGCGGACGGTGATGATCATGGGCTTGTTGATCGTGCTGATATCGAACTTGAGCGTCTTGGTAATCAGGGCCTCGGCGTTGTCGCCGTTGGCATCGTGCTTGAGGTTGATCGTCGTCTGCCCGGGGTAGCTCTCGGCGACCATCTGGTTCCAGTACAGGGTGAAGTCGTGATCAGCCTTGCCACCAGCGTAGCTGACGTCGATCTTCATGACGTCGCCCTCGATCGTAACCTTCTTCATATCGAAGTCATCGGACTTGATGTCATCGATCTTTGTGCCCCGCTCGACCTTGGTGATGCCTGGGATCTCGGGCTCGTCTTCGTCCGCGTCCGGGCCATTAGCCTGAACCGCACAAGCGGCGAAAAGGATGAGGATGGGTAGGATCAGCAGGGTTTTCTTTTTCATGGTGATGCTCCAGAGGGTTTTCTTTTTCATGGTGATGCTCCAGGCGTGGTAACATTCTAACGCTTCGCCAGCCCCGAAGTTCCCAACCCATCAGGTTTTTCCGATCATCGACTGGTTCAGCGAGTCAAGCGTCTCGCTGCGGCCCATGTCGTAGCCGGAGTCCTCGGCAGCCTTCGCGCGTTTTCCTTCGCCGGGGCGGGGCACCAGCCACATACCTATCCCTGCGAGGAGGGTGGTGAGGACCGCTCCGCCGGGGACGCTGGCCAGGCCGGGCAGGGCGGTGTCGATGCCGGTGTTGATCGCGCTGCCGAGCAGGGACTCGATGAACGTGCCGTCGGCGATCTCTTGGTCCAGCGCATCGTTGCTCGCGCTGTGGTCGGCGAGGCGGGATTTGATCTGCACTTCGATCCGCCGGTCACCCTCGTTGCGCAGGATCCGTGCGTCGCGCAGGCTAAGCCTGGGCGGGACGTCTGTATCGAGCGTTTCACGGAAGTGGCTGCGCGTGTTGGGCGGGACATCGACCTGCACGATCTCGTCGATCGAGCAGCCGCCGGCGAGGGACATTGATGTGATCAAGCAGGCAATGATGAACCAGAGGGCGAGGGGTTTCATGGAGGCTCCTTGTGAGGGGGTGTTTGGGAGGGCGAGGCTCCCGCCGAGCCGCGAATCGCAAGTGGCTTGCGGCTCGGGCGGAGCCTCGCCCACCCATGCAGGCACCGATCACTCGCCCGGTGCGCACAGGCAACGGGCCTGTTTGCGCCGCGGTGAAAACACGTGGAGAAATAGGGTGATCAGGCGTGATGCGCTGTGCGGTGGTCTTGCGGGCGGCTGGTTTTTCCGCGCCCCGCGTGCGCGCGCCCGGCGGCTACACTGGTCCGAGCGCTTCGCCGGCGTGGCGGGCGGTATTGTTTTCATGCGCCGACCGGGCGCACCACAACGGAGGCCAGCTATGGCAGACGGTGAGATCACGATTGTTGGGGCCGATTCACACTTCGAGGGCAAGCTCACGTTCGAGCGTACCGCGAAGATCAACGGAAAGTTTGATGGCGAAATCAAGGGCAAGGGCGAGCTGCAGGTCTCGCAGAACGCGCTGTGCAAGGCGGACGTCCAGGCAGGCGCGGTCGCGGTCGACGGCCGGATCGAGGGCAACGTGCAGGCGGGCGACACGGTCCGGCTCAACGGCAGCGGGGTCGTGAAGGGCGACATCAACGCCGCCAAGATGGTCATGCAGGAGGGCGCGAGCTTCTATGGCATGTGCGCGGTCGGCCCGGACGCGGCCCAGGGCGCGGGCAAGCCCACCCCACCCCCACCCGCAGGCGGCAACAAGGAAGGCGACAAGAAGTAGATCAACAGCGGTATGTGGTTACGTGTTGTTGCGCGCGGGCTGCGCGCTGCAGCGCGGTGTTGGTGTGCAAGCCCGATGGGCTTTCGTGCTGATGCGTCGTTGTTGATTGCTTCTTTGTCCCCCTGATTTGCTGCGCGCATGGCCAAGAACAAAGGCCCACGCACGGTCCAGTGCTACCACTGCCGACACCGGTTTGAGGTCGGCGGTCGCGCGCAGAGTACGTCCTGTCCGGGCTGCAACAAGCCGTTGATCGTGGAGGACAAGGTCTTTGATGCCAAGTCCAGCGGGATCGGCCGGATCAAGATCCAGACATGCGGTAGCATCACGGTCAAGAAAAAGGGACACATCGCAGCAGAGCTCGTCGAGGCGCACGGCGGCATCATCTGCGAAGGAACGATCGACGCGAAGCAGGTGATCAGCGGGCAGACGCTCGTGCTCACCAAGCATTCGACTTTCCGCGGGACACTGCAGGCCCCGGGCGTTGACATGGCTGCGGGCGCGAAGGTCAAGCCGAGCCTGTTTGAAGTCCCCAGCGACCCACTTGGGCTGGCGGACCTGGATGAGATCAAGAACGAATAAGTGCGCGCAAAAAACAACGCGGCCCGAAGACCGCGTTGCGTGGTGATTCAAACTAGAGCTGGTTATCAGGCTTCGAGGTCATCGAGCAGGGCGTTGACCGCGGTATCGAAGCGCTCGGCCGTGTCGTAGTTGCCGGCCTCGATCTGGGCCTTGACCGAGTTCACGAGTCCTTCGCGGACCTCGGGCAGTTGCTTGAGTTTGCTCAGCAGGCGGGCCTGGTCGGAGAGCTCGACGCGGTCGCCGGTGCGTGCGGCCGACGTGCTGTCATCGCTCTGGCGCGTCGGCTTGCTGACACTGTCGAGGGTGGTCTGTTGGGGTCGGGTAATCGGGTTGATATCCGTCATCGTCTGGCTCCCGAGTGGCTTGAGCCACTGCGTCTTTCGTATCGAAGTTGTCTCGGCGATGCACACGCCTGAGGGCTGGTGGGTGGGGGTCCCGCCATGATTGCCTCTGCCTGTTTTATCGCCAAAGGATCAAGACGGGCTTGAAGATAGGTCTCGTGAATGGACAACTGAGATAAGTGCTTATCAATCAATCAATTAGGTGTGAACTTCGTACGCCGGCGTCCGGTAATCCGGGACCGATCTGTACTGCCAGAAGTGGCGCAACTCCTTCGGTTTCCACTGTTTATCCACTGGATGAGCCTTGTTCAAATTAATCTTGTGCGCGCAGCGCTCACACAAAAATGATGGGAAATTTATTCTACTTTGTTCGGGAAGTGTTTAGTTCCGTCGCCGCAAGGACCGCTAACGCCTGGCGGTGTTCAGTGACATCGTGGACGCGCAGGGCGTGGACCCCTGCTTGAGCGCCGAGGATGCCCGCGGCGAGGGTCCCGGGGAGGCGGTCGGAAGCCTGGGGCGCATCAAAACCCTCGCAGCAGCCGGCGATGAAACGCTTGCGGCTGACCCCGAGCAATACGGGCAGCCCAGTCTCCACGAATCGGTCGAGCGACCCCAGCAGCGCGAGGTTGTGGTCGAGCGTCTTGCCGAAGCCGATACCCGGGTCCAGCCAGACCTGTTCGCGTGCAACGCCGGCGGTAACCGCGGCATAGACCCGCTCCAATAGAAACGCCAGGACCTCCTTGACCACGTCCTCATAGTGCGGGTCGTCCTGCATCGTGCCTGGCTCGCCCAGCATGTGCATCAATACGATCGGGACGCCACGCTCGGCCGCCAGCTTGAAGATGCCAGGGTCCTCTCGTCCTGCCGAGACGTCGTTGATGATCTGCGCCCCCGCGTCCAGCGCCGCCTCGGCGACCTTGCGGCGTGTCGTATCAATACTGATCTGGACGGTGGTCAACCCGCCTTCGTCCAGCGCGGCGCGCAGTTTCCGGATCGGCTCGACGACCCGCTCGATCTGTTGGGCCTCGTCGACGCGTTCGCTGCCCGGGCGAGTGGACTCGCCGCCGACGTCGATGATCGCGGCGCCGTCGCGGGCCATCTGCAAACCATGCGCAACCGCTTGGTCGACATCGACAAACTGCCCGCCGTCCGAAAAGCTATCGGGCGTGACGTTGAGGATGCCCATGAGCAGGGGGGTGCCATGCATGTTCACGCGTTTACTCATGCTCTGCTTTTAACGACTTGATCGGTATCACGGACAGCCCGCACTCCTCTTTGCCGATGGAATACACCACGTAGAGTTTCCCATCGTGCTCATAAGCATAGGGATACGACCATTGCTTACTTTTTGCGGCGCCGGGGAATCGTGGGGGCCCGGACCGCCCGTGCCGGATTCGCCACATCGATGAGAGCGTTGTTTCATCGGGTTTTGAGACAGAAATCACTAGCGAGTCGCGATTTTTCAGGTTGTGTACGAGGTAGCATTGCCCTGTGCTGAGCTCGCCGTAATAAGCTTTAGCCCGAGGCATTGGGAGATTGCTTCGCTTCGCGGTTGCCCAGGTCTTGCCGAAGTCCTCGCTGGTTGAGACCCATGCGACATCGCCCCCGCCGCGGATCACCGCGGTCACGTGTTTGCCCTGAGCCCAAACCGTTGTTTCTGCGTACTTGGGTTTCAGGTCGGGGTCATAGGGGATCAAGATCGTTTCCCAGGCCTTGGCCAGATCGTCGCCCTGACTGATCGCGACAACGGGCAGGCCGTCCTTGTCCTGGCCGCCCGTGATCCAGTTGCCGTTGTCCATCGCCACGGGCTGATCGTAGGGCCAACAGTTGTCCATCACGATGCCGCGCGACTCCCACCGGTCGGTGTCTGTGTTAAGTACGAAGGCCTCGGCCTTGAGCCCCACAAACCGCCGGGCCTTGGGGCCGACGCCGAACCGTGCGCAGAAGGTCCACAGCTCGCCCTTGTGTTCGAGGTAGACCCCGTGGCTATGGCGATCCGGGCCATCGCGTCCGGGGCCGATGATTTCAAGGTCGGACCACGTCTTGCCGCGGTCAGAAGACCGTCGGCCGCGCAGTGTCTCGTGCGGGCCGTTCTCATTGGTCGGGCTGTTCGCCCAGTTGGCGAACCATACGCCCTTGAACTTAATGATCGCCGCGCCGTGCAAGAATTTCGGCTCATCATCGGCGGGCTGATGGATGACCGAGTGCTCAAGCCCTTCCGGTTCTGGCAGTTCGGCAGGGTCCTTGGGGATCGGCGGCCCGGACCAGAGGCGATAGGGCTCTGCCTGAGCATGGGACCATCCAACTACCGAAACAATCAAGGCAGCAATCACGTTCGTCTTCAGTCGTTTCATTGTTCGAATCCATCGAATGAGAAAGAAGAAGGGGGCCGAAGCGTGCCGAGCATAGACGGTCATTTAACCGTCAAACCGTCTGACGCAGCCAGCCATCACGGAGGTAGCGGGCGATGAAGACGCAGCCTCGGATCAGCAGCTCGCCGCAGAGGGCGTACCAGATGCCAACCAAGCCGAGCTCGAGCACGTAGCCGAGGATGAACGCGGCGGGCAGGCGGACGAACCAGGTCAGCGTGTTAGAAAGAATGGCAGGGACGCGTGTATCGCCAGCGCCGCGCATCGCGCCCTGCAGGACCAGCGCGCTGCCGAAGAAGAACTGGACGAAGCCGCAGATGCGGACGAGGTCGGGGCTCGTTTCAAGGAAGATCGGGATGTCCGTCAGCACGCGGACGAGCGCGTCGGGGACGGTGATAAAGACCAGCCCGAGTGTGGTCATGACCCCCGCGCCGAGCATCCAGCACTGCCGCGCGGCCTTGCGAGCCATCAGCGGGTCGTTGGCGCCGAGGTACTGCCCGGTCAGCGTGCTCGCAGCGGCGGCGAACGCGAGCGCGGGCAGGAAGCTGATCGCCTCGATACGGATCGCGATGATGTGTGCGCCCTGGACGGCATCGCCGGCCTCGCTGCGCCGGCCGATCATGCCCACCAGCATGATGATGATCCAGTTGCCCACCCAGTGCCCGCCGCGGTCGAGCAGGTTGGGGTAAGCGACCCGCCAGACCCGTTTAATCGTGTGCCAGTGCGGCCGTAGGCGGTGGGGGTGCAGCCGGATCGCGCCCTTGGGCCTAAGCAGCAGCCAGACCATGAGCAGTGCGCCGAAGAACCAGCCAACAACCGTGCCCAGCCCGATGCCCGCGACGCCCATGCCAAAGCCGCGTATCACGATCTGGTCGTGCACGATGACCAACTGGTCCAGCGCGAGAACAAGCGTGACGACCAGGTTCACCACGTTCATGGCGACCATGACGTAGAAGGGGTTGCGGGTGTCCCCGGCCGCGGTCATGCAGGCCGCACCGACAAATAACACCGAGGCCAACGGCACACCCGCCGCGGTGATCCAAAGGTACTGTTTGCACAACGCAAGCGACTGGTCGGTCAGCCCTGCCGCGACGCCGATCACATGCGCGAGGGCGAAGACGACCAGCCCCACCACGACGCCGACGATCGTGCCCAGCAGCAGCGATTGGCCGACGCCGGCACTGGCCAGGCGTTTATGCCCGCCACCAATCGCCCGCGCGATAAGTGCCGCGCCACCTGAGCCGATGCCCATCACCATCAAGCCCATGAACCAGTTGATGTAACCGCCAACAGCGATTGCGCTGGTCGCCTCTTTGGTGAGGTGGCCCGCGACGGCCGTGTCGACAAAGGACACCAACCAACTGAGCAGTTGCTGAAAGAACGGCCAGATCGCGAGGACAAAGATCTGCTGGCCTAGCGGCATCCCCGCAAGACGCCCGGCGAGCGCTTTGGGGCCGTTTCCCTTTGCCAAGCCCTCGGCCGATGCCGGATCCGACCCTTTGTCGGCTGCGTCGGGTTGAGGGGGCGTGTCCAGTTCGGGCATGGCAGATAAGGATGATATCCGCCCGCGTGCTGTTACACGTTAGACCTCTGCACGCTCCCACCGGCCCGTGCGGTAGTACACCCCAAACGCCACCGCACGCACGGCGATGTCGATCATGATCGCGATCCAGATCCCCATCAGCCCGTAGCCCATCGGGAACGCCAGCACATATGCCCCGGCCAGGCGGAAGACGATCAGCACCGAGAGGTTTATGATCGCCGCGTTGCGGGTGTCGCCTGCACCCTGCAACGCCCCGTTGATGATGAGGTTGACCGCCAGGAACGGCATGACCAGCGACGAAAGGCGCAGCAGCGGCGAAGCCAACGCGAGGTGTTCGTCCGTGTCCGGGCTCAGCAGCGAGACGAGTGCATCAGGCGTAAAGAAGAAGAACAGCCCGCAAATGCAGACGAGCACAAACGTAAAACCCATCGCGAGGAAGGTCGCCTTGCGCGCCCGAGCCGGGTCGCCCAGCCCCAGGTACTGGCCGGTCAGGGTGGAGGCGGCCACGGCGATGGCGTACCCGGGCAGGAAGGAGACGGACTTGATGCGCATCGCGATCGAGTGCGCACCGAAAGCGCCTTCCTGGTGCAGCTCTTTGATGTAGAGGAGCAGGCCGAAGTTGATGCCCCAGAAAGCGATCTGGTAGCCAAGGTTGGGCGATGCGACGCGGATGATGCGGCGCATCGTGTGCCAGTGCGGCAGCAGGCGGTGGCGGCGCACGCGGATGTCGGACATGCCGGTCAGGAGGATGGCGGTGATGACGATGCCGCCGACGGTCCAGCCGATCGTGGTACCCCAGGCGATGCCGGCAACGCCCAGGCCCAGGCCGAGCGTCTGCGGCGCATCGGCCGACCCGTAGCTCAGCCCACCGAGCCCGACGCTCGCGATGACGTTGATCACGTTGACCAGAACCATAGCCAGGAAGGGCGTGCGGGTGTCGCCGGCGGCGCGCAGCACCGACCCGCCGACAAACATGGCGCCGCTTAAGGGGATGCCCAGCGCGGTGATCTGGATGTAGACGGTCGACATCTGCGCCGCCTGGTCCTGGAGGCCGAAGCTGCTGGAGATCCAAGGCGCTGCAAAGTAGACCGCGATCGCAGCGAACGTGCTGGCGCCGATGCCCAGCACCAGCGCCTGCCCGGCGCCGGCGTTGGCCAGCCCGCGGTGGCTCGCGCCGATCGCGCGCGACACCAGTGCCGACGCGCCGACCCCGACCGCTGCCTGGAGGATCCACATCAGCCAGATAAAGAAGCTGGCGACCGACATCGCGTCCAGCGCATGGAGGCTGGTCGACTCGCCCGGCAGCCGACCCGCGATCGCGAAGTCCACGAAGCCCACCAGGAAGTTCAGGAATTGCTCAAGCATCGGCCAGAGCGCGAGCACCCAGACCTGCCGGGGCAACGACAGGCCCGCGAGCTTGCCGGTCAGTTCTTTTTGGCCCTGTTTGCTTGGCTTGGGGCTCGCGGGCGGCGCGGGCTCGCCGGCACCGACCAACACGCCGCGCAACCCCGGAATGCCCAGCCAGCGCCGGCGCTGCGGTGCAGGCGGTTTCGTATTGGGGTCGGGCTGGTTGTCAGAAGGTTCGGCCATCTCGCTACCAATCCGCGATGATAGCCGCCCGTCGCTGCGCGGCGTTCTCCAAAGCCTCCAAATGCGATAGCATGCGCCCGCGATGACACGCCGACTCCAACTCGCGCTCCTCCAGCAAGCCTGCCCCGTCGAGGCTTCGAAAGAAGACAACCTCGAGACCTGCATCCGCATGGTCCGGCAGGCGGCAGCGGACGGCGCACAGCTCGTCGTGACCCAGGAGCTCTTCGCCACGCACTACTTCCCGCAGGCCGAGGATGAAGTGCTCTTTGATCTGGCCGAGCCGATCCCCGGGCCGACGAGCCAGGCGCTATCCGCACTCGCGGACGAACTGGGCATCACCCTCAGCGCTTCACTCTTTGAGAAACGAACGGCCGGCGTCTACCACAACACCACCGTGACCTTCGGCAGCGACGGCGCGTGCATCGGCAAGTACCGCAAGATGCACATCCCTGACGACCCACGCTTTTACGAGAAGTACTACTTCACGCCCGGTGATCTGGGCTGGCAGACGTTCGAGTACGACGGCGGCGGGCAACAAGCGAGCGTCGGCACACTCGTCTGCTGGGACCAGTGGTTCCCCGAAGCCGCCCGGCTCACCGCGCTCCGCGGCGCCGAGCTACTGCTCTACCCCACCGCGATCGGGTACTACAACGACGCGCAGCACGGCGAGCCCAAAGCAACACGAGCACAACAGCGCGACGCCTGGCAGACCATCATGCGCAGCCACGCGATCGCCAACGGCGTCTTTGTCGCCGCGGCCAACCGCATCGGCACCGAGCGCGACCTGACCTTCTGGGGCTCGTCGTTCGTCTGCGGGCCCGACGGCAAAATCACCGCCCAAGCCTCGGCCGACCAGGAAGAAGTGCTTCACGCCGAGCTCGACCTCGACGCGATCGAGCAGCAGCGGCGCGGCTGGCCCTTCCTGCGTGACCGGCGGATCGACGCCTACCAGCCACTCTACAAACGATTGGACGACGCATGAACCCGCTCCTCTTCATCCTGCCCGTGTTCAGCGTCTACCTGGTCATCCGTGCACAAATGCACAAAAAGTCGGGGCGGCAGCGCTGGTTCATCCACTACCTGTTCATGGCCGGCCTGATGATGTGCGTGTTCGCCTACGAGCTCTGGCTGCATTTCAGGGGCTAAGATTCATTAGAGATGCTTGAGCCACACCCCACCATCGACGCGATCGAAGAGATCCAGCAGCCGGCTAAAACGGCGCGCGAGCTGGGCTACCGATGCCCGGCCGAGTTCGAGCCGATCGAGTGTGTCTGGGTGATTCCGCCGCACAACGACGAGACCTGGCCCGGCTGTTTCGAGGCCGCGCAAGCCGAGCACGCCGACTGGGTCGACCTGATGCGCCCGCACGTTGAGGTGCGCACACCCGGCTCGCTGGGTATCGACACCAACGACTCGTGGATCCGCGACTTCGGGCCGATCTTTGTCATCAACGAACGAGAACAAGCGCTGGCTGCGCACGACTTCGGGTTTAACTCCTGGGGCGCGAAGTACGAGGCGGTGCGCCCGCAGGACGATGTCGTCCCGCAGCACTTGGCAAGCAAGCTCGGCCTGCCACTGTGGGTCCACGACTTCGTCCTCGAGGGCGGCAGCATCGACGTCAACGGCAAGGGCACGGTGATGACCACCCAGCAGTGCCTGTTCAACGCGAACCGCAACCCGTGGGCTTCGCAGGTCGAGATCGAGAAGAAGTTGCACGACACGCTCGGCACACACCACGTGATCTGGCTGCCCGGCGGGATCGCTGGCGATGACACCGACGGGCACATCGACGATGTGGCTCGCTTCGTCTCGCCCGAGTGTGTCGCGGTCGTCGTCGCGCCCCAGGGCCACCCCGATTACGCGACGACGCAGCGCAACCTCGATGCGCTCAAGCAGGCTAAGGACCAGGACGGCGAGCCCCTGCACATCGTCGGCCTGCCCACCCCCGAGCCGATCATTTACGACTTCCCCGACCTGCCGAGCGTCGAGAGCCCCGGGCCCGCGCCGGTGCCTGCGAGCTACGCAAACTTCCTGATCGCCAACGAGAATGTGTTCGTGCCCGTGTTCAACCAGGACGCGGACGACATCGCCTGCGGTGTCTTGGAGAAGGTTTTGCCGGGCCGATCGATTATCCCCGTGCGGGCTGAGCACCTGATCGTCGGGCTGGGCGCACTGCATTGTTTGAGTATGCAGCAGCCGCGCGTCTAGGCCGAGCTATAATCCGTTGTATGGCTAGAACCATCCGCCGGGCCCTGATCCTCATCATCCTTGTGCTGCTCGCGATGTCGTGGGTCGGCCAACCCGTCGATGTTTACGGGCAAGACGACCCCGCGACGACGGGCGACGCGGCATCGACCGACAGTGAATCAGCTGACGCACCCCCGGCCACCTTCGCCGGCGGGCTCTCGGTCCCCACCGGCGGGTCGATCGCGATCGTCGAGATCGACGGGCCGATCTTCTACGACAACCAGCTGGACAGCCTCAAGCGACGGACCGACCGCGCGATTAATGACGGCGCCGACCTGATCGTCTTCGACTTGGACACGCCCGGCGGCGCGCTGATCATCGCGCTGGACATGAGCAGCTACATCCGTACGCTCCCCGTGCCCACCGTCGCGTGGGTGGACAACCAGGCGCTCTCGGCCGGCATACTCATCGGATCGGCCTGCGATGAGCTGGTCATGTCGCGGGCGTCGCTGACCGGCGACTGCGCACCGATCGTCCCGGGCCAAAGCCTCGCGCCGACCGAACGGGCCAAGGCGCTCTCGCCACTGCTCGCCGAGTTCCGCGCCAACGCAATCGACAACTACAACGGCTCCACGACCAGCGACTACGCGCTCTTCCACGCGATGTGTGTGCTTGGCGTCGAGGTCTACCAGGTTCGCCACAAGATCACCGGCGAGCTTAGATTGGTCAGCCAGGGCGACTACGCCATCCTCGTCGACGGCGCTTCCCCCGTTGATGCGGCGAACATCAGCGGTAACGGCAACAACAGCGCGATCAACCCCGCAGGCGAGTTCGAGCAGGTTGGCAAGCCCGTGGTCACCGTCACCGACGCGAGCGAGTCGGGGCAGTGGGAACTGGTCAAGAAGATCCACGACGGCAGCACACTGCTGACGATGAATGAAGTCGAGTCGAAGGATGCCGGCCTCTCGCGGGAGACGGTGTCCAGCGAGGCGGAACTGCAGAAGCTGTACGGCGCGGGCAGTATTGCTCGCTACAAAGAAACGTGGTCCGAGTCGCTGGTTGGCTTCCTCGTACACCCGATGGTGCGGGCGGGCCTGCTGCTTCTGGGGATCATCGGCCTGCTGCTCGAATACATGAGCCCGGGCCTGTTTGTCCCAGGCATCGTCGGGATCGCCGCGTTTGCGGTGCTGATCGGCGCGCCGTTCCTCGTCGGGCTCGCGCAGACCTGGCATCTGCTGCTAATTGTCGTCGGCGTCGGGCTGGTGGTCTACGAGATGTTCACGATGACGACGTTCGGCGTGCTTGCGGTGCTGGGGCTGCTGATGTTCATCGCAGGGCTGGTGCTCTCGGGTGTGCAGACCGCGAGCAACGGGCTGCCGGCGTCGGGCACCGCAAGACAGGTCATGGTCACCTCGCTCTCCTTTGTCGGCGCGATCGTGCTTACCATCCCCGTGCTGTTCGTCATGACGCGCTACTTCGGCTCGCTACCAATCCTCAACAAGCTAATACTGACCGAAAGCCAGTCCCCCTCGCTCGCGGGGGCCGGCGGCGTACCTGTCCCGCACCAGCGGATCTCAGGTGACGAGGTGGTCGGCGGCGGAAAGATCAAGCCGGGCATGACCGGCGTCGTTTCGCGCACGGGCTTGCGGCCCGCAGGTAATATCGAGATCGATGATCAGCTGATTGACGTCACATCGTCTGGCGGCTTCGTCGAGGCGGGCACCACCGTCCGCGTGATCGAGGTGCACGGCAATGTGATCACCGTCGAGCCGGTTGAATCTACCGAGGAATCCTAAACGTCACCCCTCTCCCAGCGGGAGGAGGGTGTCATCCATCACCGTTCTGAATGCGGTAGTCCAAAAGCACATCGTCTTCGATGCGTTGGACATCACGGAGCTTGAGCACGTTCGCATCATCGATCGTGTCGCGCATCAGGCCGGTCAGGGCAGAGGTGCCTCGTTCGTCGCCAAGCAACTTGGGCGCGACAAAGGCGAGCACCTGGTCGACCAGGCCCTGGTCAAGCATCGAGCCGATCAATGCGGCGCCGCCCTCGACCAGCACGTTGGTCGCGTTGTGGGCGTCCGCGAGGTGGCGCAATAGCGGCTCGACCTCGAGGTAGTGGTTGGCCAGCCGCGGCAGGGGCATGAACTCGATGCCGTGGTCGGCGTAGTCCTGGATGCGCTGGCTCGGGCCGTTGTACACCTCGCTGCAGATCCCGAAAGTGACCGGGGGGTCGCCCGCTTCCGAGCCCATCGCCAACTTCGATGGCGGGGGGGTGCGCAGCTCCGGGTCGACGACTACGCGCCTGGCAACGCGTTTGATCTGCACATCACGCGCCGTGAGTTGGGGGTCGTCAGCAATCACAGTCCCGACGCCAACCATGATCGCGTCGGCGCGAGCGCGCATCTCGTGTACGAGCTTGCGCGACGCGGGCGAGCTGATCCATTTGCTGTGTCCGGTGTGCGTCGCGACCTTCCCGTCAAGTGTTGATGCCCACTTGACCGTGACCCAGGGCAGCCCGGTGGTGACGCGCTTGATAAACGGTTCGTTGAGCTGGCGGGCCTGTTCGTGGCAGACGCCGACGGCGACCTCGATGCCGGCCTCGCGCAGCTTCTCGATGCCCTTACCCGACACACGCTGGTGCGGATCAACCATCGCGATCACCGCGCGAGCGATCTGCGCGTTGACCAGCGCATCGGCACAGGGCGGGGTCTTGCCGAAGTGGCTGCAGGGCTCAAGTGTGATGTAGGCCGTCGCGCCGGTCGTCGACTCGCCGCGGCGCTTGGCGTCTTCCAGCGCCTGGATCTCGGCGTGCGCCCCGCCAAACTCGGCGTGGTGGCCCCGGCCCAGCTCGTGCCCGTCACGCACCAACACGCACCCAACCATGGGGTTGGGCTCAACCAGCCCGCGGCCCTGCTCGGCCAGCGCGAGCGCCTGGTACATCCACGCCTCGTCTTCAGCGCTGGGGTGCGCCAAGCCATGCCGACCGCCTGCCCGGCTGTGTGCCGAGCGGGGCTCCTTGGTTCGGACAACGATTCCTTTGGTGGGTGCTTGGCCCATGGCTCTATTCATCATACGATAAGAAAGGCGTAAAGCGACTTTTTTCGCGGCAATGCCTGCTATCTTGCCCTTTCTAACATGGGAACACTGACATGAAATGGTTGCTCCGTATCGGTCTGATCGTCGTGCTGCTGGTTGTTGTGGCTGCCGTCGCCGCGTTCATCCTGATCGACAACATCGCGACCGCCGCGGTGCAGGAGGGCGCCGCCTTCGCTACCCAGACCGACGTCGAATGCGAATCGGTCGACGTATCGATCTTCGGTGCCTCGGCCACCATCGACAACCTGGACATCAAGAATCCTGACGGCGATTTCCGAGAGAAATTCGATAGCTTCATGAAGCTGGGCAACGGCGCGGCAGAAGTGACCGCCGGCTCGGTCATGTCCGACCTCATCGAGATCCCCAGTGTCGAGCTCTCCAACATCGAGCTCTCGCTGGTCAGCTTCGACGACGGCAAAAAAAACTACGAGGTCATCCTCGAATCGCTTAAGCGCTTCCAGGGCGACGAGCCGCCGAAGGAAACCGAGGGCCAGAAACAAGTCGTGATCCGCAAACTGACCATCAGTAACATCACGGTCAACTACGACTTCGCGAAGGACCCCGCACTAGGCGCGATCCCCGCCCGCGGCACGATCACGATCGCTGACGACGAGCCGATGGTGCTGACCGACGTCGGCTCCGGCGGCGTCCCGATGTCGCAGATCACCGCTGACATCATCACCGGCATCCTTATTCAGGTCACCGCGAACATGGGCAGCCAAATCGGCGACCACGTGTTGGGCCTGGGCAACTCATTGGTTGACACCGTCGGGGAGGTGAAGTTCGGCGAGACGATCAAGGAACTGGACCTGGGCGGCAAGTTCGAGGCGATCGGCGACTTCGGCGTCGACCTCGGCGAAGGCGCGGGTGACTTGATCCAAGGCGCGGGCGACGCGATCGGCGGCCTACTCGGCGGCGATGAGGATAAAGAAGATGAGGATGAGGACGCGAAAGAAGACGAAGACGAGAGCACGCTCGACAAGCTCAATCCGTTCTAAGCATCTGATAAGAATTCGACCTACAAAACCCCCACCTTGCGCGTGGGGGTTTTTTCACGATTCGTCTTCAAGCGGCGCCTGATAGAAGTGCAGCCGCATCCCGCCGTAATCCACGGTGGCCGGCCCGTCGTAGCCCGGGATCTCCTCACACACCACCGCGACGGGGGTACGGACGACCGCGACGCCGCCTTCTTCCATGATCGGACGCGACTGCTCGACCATGGCCAGCACCTTCTCGCGCTGGCCATCCTCTTCCATCATGACGTAGGGCGGGTCGTAAAACGCGATCTGCACCGACCCCGGGCGGAGCGAAGCGGACCAGTACCCGGCCAAGGCCGATCCCTGCACGACCTGCGACCGGTCGTCGAGCCCCAGCGCGTCGATGTTTTCCTGTAGCCGGCCGATCGCGGTGCGGTCCTGATCGACGAAGGTGCAACTGGCCGCCCCGCGTGACAAGGCCTCGAGCCCCAGCGAGCCGGTCCCGCTGAACACGTCCACGACCGACCAGGCCTCGTTGTCCCCGTCCGGCTGGAGCAGGCCCAGCGAGGTCAGACGATTAAACAGTGATTCCTTGACCCGGTCGATGATCGGCCGAGTCGTCTGGGCGTCGGCAGGCCCGAGGATGGATCGGCCACGATGGTCTCCAGCAATAATGCGCATAAGTTTAGATTCTAGGTGTCGTGATCAAAATGTGCTTGCCAGGTGGGCTGGAGGATGCATATAGATTGCTAGCGCCAGCGCGGCGGGCGGCCATGGCATCGCCCCGACACCCCAAAGGCAGCAAGGCCAACCACGCAAACCCTACCTTGATGTCTTGGGGGTACAGGGGGTCTCACCCTGTCGCTCGCCGCGCAGGTACCAGCAATCAAAATCACACCCGCAGTCGACCATGCCATCTTGTTAAACTCCCTTCTATGCCAAAGACCAAAGACAAACCCAAGAACAAGCACAAGACCGCCAAGGCCCCTAAGCACACCCTCGCGGAGAAGGCCGACCGCTACGCGCTCTACGGCCTCTCGGTGCAGGAGCCATCCAACGAGGCAGAGTTCTTCACCAAGACCTACGAGGCGCTCAACGGCCGGGAGCCCCGCTACCTGCGCGAAGACTTCTGCGGCACCCACGCGGTCTGCTGCGAGTGGATCAAGCTGCACGCAGACAACGTCGCGGTCGGGGTCGACCTGGACCCCGAGCCCTTGGCCTGGGGCCAGGCCAACCTCCAGCCGAAGTTGACCGAAGAGCAGCGCAGCCGGATCACCCTTCACGAAGACGACGTGCGCACGAAGGCCGAGATCCCCGCGGACGTGCTGGCCGCACAGAACTTCTCCTTCTTCCTGTTCAAGACCCGTGACGCGCTGCGCGATTATTTCCAGCAGGCCCGCGCCAACCTCGCCGACGGCGGGATCATGGTCATGGACATGATGGGCGGCAGCGAGTGCTACGAAGAAGACCACCGCGACGTCCGCACGATCGAGTCGGACCTCCCGGGCTACAAGAAGTTCAAGTACATCTGGGAGCAGAAGCGATTCAACCCGATCACCGCCGACGCGCTGTTCCACATCCACTTTAAGTTCAAGGACGGCAGCAGGCTGGACAAGGCGTTCACCTACGACTGGCGGTTCTGGACAATCCCCGAGGTGACGGAGCTGCTGAAAGAGGCGGGCTTCAGCCACTCGGCCGTGTACTGGGAACAGACCGACGAGGACGGCGACGAGACCGGCGAGTTCGAGCCCGCCACCGAGGCCGAGGCCGACCCAAGCTGGATCGCGTACATCGTGGCGCAGAAGTGAAGCCAAGTAAGAAGTACGAATTGGTGATTTGGTGAAGTGAGCAGGCCAAACTACCCTGTGCAGCCGAAGCATCAAACTTCACAAAATCAAACTTCACAAAATCAGACTTGACCCATGAAGATCAAGGGCCCCAAAGGCACACGCGATTTCTACCCCGACGAGATGGCTCGCCGCCGATACCTCCACGACGCGTGGCGCAGGGTATCGGAGCGTCACGGCTTCGACGAGGTCGACGGGCCGATCTTTGAAATGCTGGACCTGTACCGCGTGAAGTCCGGCGACGGCATCGTCAGCGAGTTGTTCCACTTCACCGACCGCGGCGATCGAGAGCTGGCGATCCGCCCCGAGTTCACACCGACACTCGCGCGCATGGTCGCCGCGAAGGCCAACGCCCTGCCCAAGCCCGTCAAGTGGTTCTGCACGCCCAACCTCTGCCGCGCCGAGCGCCCCCAGCGCGGGCGCTTACGCGAGTTCGACCAGTGGAACATCGACATGCTCGGGCTTGATGGCCCGATCGCGGACGCCGAGGTCATCGCCGTCGCCTGCGACTTGCTTAGCGAACTGGGCGTCGGACCCGAACGGGTCAAGGTCAAACTCAGCCACCGCGAAGTCGTGCGTCAGGTATTAACATCACTGGGCGTGCCCGAGGACCAGATGAACGCCGCGTTCACGCTGCTGGACGCCAAGGCGAAGCTGCCACCCGAGGTCTTTACCGAGAAGGCCAAGGCACTGGGGCTCGGCGACGAGCAGGTGCAGCGCTTCGACGCGATGTGCAGCCAGACGTATGACGTGGGGCAGATCGACGCGCTGCGTGAAGCCGCGGGCATCGATGATGCGCTCGACGACCTCGTGGCCATAGATAAGACGCTCGCGGGCTTCGGCCTGGCCGAGTGGTGTGTCTACGACCTGGGCATCGTCCGCGGGCTGGCCTACTACACCGGGACCGTCTTCGAACTGCACGTCACCACCGGCAAAGAACGCGCGCTTGGCGGCGGCGGACGCTACGACAAACTCATTGAGCTCTTCGGCGGCCCGGCCATGCCCGGCGTCGGCTTCGGCATGGGCGACGTCGTCCTCACCAACCTGCTCGAAGACGAGGGCCTGCTGCCCGATTCACTGACCACGCCCAATCCCGACGCCTACGTCATCGCCGTCACCGACGCGGGCGACACGGCACTGCCCGGCGTCGTGTCAGCGCTGCGCCGCACCAAGCTGCACGCACGGCTGAACTACAAGGCCACCCGCAAGGTCGGAAAGCTCCTCAAAGACGCCGAAAACTGCGGCGCCCGCTATGCCATCCTCCTCGACGACGAAGCCGCCAACGGCAACGCCTCGGTCAAAGACCTCGGCACGGGCGATCAGCAAACGGTCGCCATTGACCAACTCGCAGATCACATCGCCTAGTGACATAGGCTGTCACACCCGGCCGATACACTCGGCCTAATGGCCAACCGCCGCTTCCATTACGACCGCGCGTTCGAGCACTACCTGCGGGCCAACGCGATCCCCTACGTCGCCGTCGACGAGGCCAAGCGTGCGCTCTCCGGCGATCGCAAAAGCAAGATCCTCCCAACCAAGCTCAAGAGCTTCGACTTTGTGGTCTACAGCGATAACGGGCCAAACCTGCTCATCGACGTCAAGGGCCGAAAGCATTCGGGCACTAAATCCGGGGGAGGCGGCAAGGCGTTTCAAAACTGGGTGACCCGCGACGATGTCGACTCGCTGACCAAGTGGGCGGAGATCTTCGGCGACAATTTCGAGCCGGCCTTCGCGTTCCTGTTCTGGTGTGACGCCCAGCCGCCGGACGCGCTCTTCCGCGAGGTGTTTGAATACGGCGATCGGTGGTACGCTGTCTTGGCAGTTAAACTCAGCGACTACGTGAAGTACATGCGAGACCGCTCGGCCAGATGGGACACCGTCAGCATCCCCGCCAAGGCCTTCGACCGATCCAGCGGGCCCCTGATGGAACTCCTCAGAGCCTCACGCGTCTGAGTGAGGGCCCGCCAGAACCCCACCTTTTGAAAGGAGATCCCCATGTCAACAATCCGCCACAAAATCGCCCAATTCACCACCGCAGCCCTGCTCGGCCTGGCCCTCGCTTCGCCGGCGTCGGCCCTGTTCGCCCCAGCACCGAGCGTCCCGACCGACCGCCTGATCACCAATATCAGCGCCTATATCGAAGAAAACCCTGAGGAAGCCCAAGGCTATTACCTGCTCGCACGCGTCCACTACATGGCCTTTGTCAATCGCCTGGACCACGTCCGATCCAACGACCCGGGCAGCGCGAAGAAGCTGCCCCGACTGGTTGATCCACGTCAATACGGCAAGGCCGAAGGCGAAAAGATCAAGGAAGAAAAAGCCATCGAACACGCCAGGGCCGCACTGCAGCTCTTCAGCAAGGCGATGGAACTGGACAAAGACAACGCGCTGTACCACCTGGGCCTGGCCAGCTTCTATGAGCAGTCATCGCCGCTGGCCAAAGAGATCGCCCCGAACCCGAAACCCGCACCACCTGCGCCCGGTGTCGACCCACCTAAACTCGTACCCGAATCAGAGCTTTTTATTAAGGAAGCAGCGGCCGCGTATCTTTCCGCCTACAAGCTCGACCGCGAGGCCGCGCTCGCCAAGGACAGCGTCTTCCTGCCGTTCTACCCCGTCGCCTACGAAGCGGGCAAGGCCTATCTCCGCCTGATCGATCAACACGACATCAAGCCCGAAGACGACAAGACCGTCGGCCAGATCAAAGCCGACCTCGCCGCCATCGATGGCAAACCCAAGGCCATCACGCCCATCGTCTTCCGCATCGAAGGCGACTCGCCTCGCTCGCTCAACGACCTGATCGCGCAAGACAAGACCGTGAAGTTCGACCTCGATGCCGACGGTGTCGCCGAGCAGCGCCCCTGGGTCAACCCCGACACAGCCATCCTCGTCTGGGACCCGGACAACACCGGCAGGATCACTTCGGGCGAGCAACTCTTCGGCAACATGACCTTCCGCATGCTCTTCGCGGATGGCTACTGCGCACTGGACAGTCTTGATGACAATCGCGACGGGCATCTCGTCAGTAAGGAGCTTAAGGGCTTGGCACTGTGGCATGACCGGAACGTCAATGGCATCTCCGAGCCCGGCGAAGTTACGCCGCTTGGAGATACCCCTGTTCGTGCCATCGCCACCGGGGCCACTGGCAAGGTCAGCGGCCTGCACCCGATGAACACGTCCGGTATCACCTTGGATGACGGCACGACCCGCCCGACTTGGGACTGGATCATCCCGGCAGCAGAAGACATGAAGTGAGCCAGCCGATATACTCTCCAGCCATGCCAAACGCCCAGCTGATTATTGCGATTATCATTAGCAACCCTGACCAGCGGTAGGGCCGGCGTTTTACTTTCAAAACCCAGCAGCCCCTGCCGCAAGGCGGGGGTTTTTGTTTGATCTGAGATGAACCCCGCAGCGCGGCTGCGCCAAGCCGCGGGCTTAAAGAGAAACACCATGACCGAAGAAGCCGTCAAAGACCCCAAGCGTTACAAGAAGACGCTGAACCTGCCCAAGACCGCCTTCCCGATGAAGGCCAACCTCGTGCAGAACGAGCCCGCATCCATCAAGCGATGGGACAAGCTCGATCTGTACGGGCAACTGCGCGAGCAGCGCAAGGCCGACAACGCCGAGGCCTTCGTCTTCCACGACGGCCCACCGTACGCCAACGGCGACATCCACCTCGGGCACCTCCTGAACAAAGTGTTGAAAGACCTCGTCGTCCGCTCGCAGAACATGCTGGGCAAGGACTGCCCGTACACACCGGGTTGGGACTGCCACGGCCTGCCCATCGAGCACAAGGTCATGCAGGACCTGGGCGACGCCGCACGCGAGATGGAGCCGATCGCGATCCGCCGCAAGTGCGCGAAGTACGCCGAGAAGTTTGTGAAGACCCAGAAGGGCCAGATGCAGCGGCTGCTGACCATGGCCGACTACGACGACCCTTACCTCACAATGCTGCCCAAGTACGAGCGCGGCGTGATCGACGTCTTCGCCGGGCTGGTCGAGAAGGGCCTGGTCTACCGCGACCTCAAGCCTGTGCACTGGTCGATCGAGAACCAGACCGCGCTGGCCGAGGCGGAGCTGGAGTACTACGACCGGGAAGACACATCGGTGTTTGTGAAGTTCGAAGTACAAAACGCTGATGCAGAGTTGCTGAAAAAAACTTCGCTCGTCATCTGGACAACAACGCCATGGACTCTACCAGCAAACTTAGCTGTTGCTGTAGCGCCGCGCGCGGAGTATGGCATCTTTGATGTTGGCGATGAGTTGCTAATTGTTGCACTTGATCTTGCAGAACAAGTATTTAGTCATGCAGGTATCGAGTCGTTCGCCAGTGAGGGTGTGTTCAAGGGTGAAGAACTCACCAAAGTATTTCCAGAATACAAACACCCATTCATCGAACGCTCCGGCAGCGTGGTAACTGCCGAGTACGTCACGCTCGAAGACGGCACGGGCCTGGTCCACACTGCGCCTGGCCACGGCGTTGAGGACTATCAGACCGGCCTGCGCGAGGGGCTGGATGTCTACTGCCCGGTCCTTGCCGATGGTACGTTTGACGACAGCGTCCCCGAGTGGCTGCAGGGCAAGCACGTCTTCAAAGCCAACGAAGAGGTCGTCGAGCACCTGCGCGAAAGCGGACACCTGTTCCACGCCAACAAGTTCATGCACAGCTACCCGCACGACTGGCGTGGCAAAACGCCGATCATCTTCCGCGCGACCGAGCAGTGGTTTGTCGGTGTAGACAAGGCGTACGAAGGCGCGGAGTCCTTGCGCGGTGCCGCGATGGCCGAAGCGGAAAACAACATCCACTTCCTCCCGGACTGGGGCAAGAACCGGCTGCGCGGCATGCTCGAATCCCGGCCGGACTGGTGCATCTCGCGCCAGCGTTCATGGGGCCTGCCGATCCCCGCGTTCTATCCGCCGGAGGGCGTCGAGGGCGAGCCGCTGCTGACAACCGCGTCGGTTCAGGCCGTCGCCGAGGCCTTCGGTAAGCACGGGTCGGACGCATGGTTTGTCGCGCCGCCCGAATCGCTGCTGGAAACCTACGACGCAGCGAACGACGCCGATGCGCCCGACTGGGTCAAGTCGACCGACCTGTCAACGCTCGTGCGTGGCAAAGACACCTTCGACGTCTGGTTCGAGTCCGGCTCGTCCTGGAACGCGGTGATGAAATCTGAACATGGCTGGGGCGGCAAGCAGTCCGGCGAGCACTATCCGACCGACCTCTACCTCGAGGGCTCGGACCAGCACCGCGGCTGGTTCCAGCACTCGCTGTTGCCCTCCGTCGCGATCCACGGCGTGTCGCCCTTCAGGACCGTACTCACCCACGGCTTCATGGTCGATAAGCACGGCAAGAAGATGAGTAAGTCCGACGGCAACGCGCTGAAGGTCGAAGAGCTGATGAAGAACTTCGGCGCGGACGTCGCCCGCTGGTGGGTCTGCTCGCTGAACACCGACAACGACATCAAGGTTGACCTGGACTTCTTCAAGCTGGCCGGGGAGGAGTACCGCAAGGTGCGCAACACGCTGCGGTTCCTCTTGAGCAACCTCGAGGGCTTCGAACCGAAAGCCGATGCGCACCAGTGGACTGAAGAAGACGCGACGAGCATCGACGCCTGGGCGATGGGCGAGTACGTCAAACTCGCGAACGAGGTCAAGGACGCCTATGCCGGCTTCCACTACCGCTCACTCTCGCGCCTGCTCTTTAACTTCTGCAACGACACGCTCAGCGCGGTGTACCTGTTCGCGGTGAAAGATCGGCTGTACTGCGACGCGCCCGACAGCCCGCGGCGCAAGCGCACACAGTCCGCGATCTACCGTATCGCCTCCGGCCTGATCCGGCTGCTCGGGCCCATCTGCCCGCACTCGGCCGACGAGGCCTGGCGTGCGCTGCACGGCGTGGACAACAAGAGCGATCTTTGTGTGCACCTGCAGACCTTCCCCTCGCTGAAGGGCTGCTCGGCCATCCCGGTGAGCGGCGACTGGCCCGCAGTGATGACGCTGCGCGACCAGGTCATGAAGACGCTGGAGACCGAGCGCAACACACTGGGCGTCGACAACCCGCTGGACCTGGGTGTGATCGCCCAGGCGCCGGAGGGCACCGACCCAGGCGCGTTCGGTCTGGTGGACCTCGCCGACCTGTGCGGTGTGAGCCAGTTCCAGTTCCATGTGGGGGAAGGCGACATCGCGGTCACCGACCTGCGCGACCAGCCGGCCTGCGAGCGGTCATGGAAACGCGACGGCACCGTCAAGGAGCGCTCCGACGGCGGCACCCTCTCGGATCGCGACGCGGCGGCGCTGGGCCTGACCTAAACCCGATGCGATAACCGTCATAACCGGTCTGCTAGGCGCGTTGGGGCGGTCTCTGAAGCAAAAGTCAGCGATCCGAAGGCCCGATAGTGTTTCTGGAGGCCGGCATTGCCGGATGAGGAGATGGACTATCAATTCCGCGAAATCCGCAAGGGCGAGCGTGCCAGCGTGCTCGAACTCGCCAAGGCCCAGGGCTGCACGATCGAGCCCGATACGCTGAAGCACCACCTGAGCCTGACGGCCGAAAACGGGGGCGACATCGTTGCCCTCGCGTTGTGCCTCCAGCAGGACAATCATCAATTCGTCATCGAGATCGTGAACGTCGCCCCAGATGCCGAAGAGGCCCTGAACACCGAGCTGGCCGACCGCTGCCTGCGGAAGGTGCAGTCGGAAGCCATCGGCGCCGCGCGCCTGAGCAGCCCGACTGAGCAGCCCACGCAGACGATCTGGACCCAGAAGAACTGGCTGGACAAGATTCAGGAAACCCCGCCACCAGCGGAGTCGCCTGCCGACGACCCGTCTTCACAGGCCGCATAACCGGCACGACCGGCCAGCGCCTCCAACGGGTAAGCCGCCTTGACCACCCCGACGCACATCCTGATCGTCAACCGCGACGCCGCCGCCGGCGAAGCGCTGCAGCAAACCCTGTCCGAGCAGGGCTACGCCGCCGCGCGCGTCGATACCGGAAAGGATGCGCTCGCCGAGCTCGACCGCCGAAGAGCACAACCGGACGCCGCGCCGATCGGCGTGGTGATCGCCGACCAGGACGCCGCGGGCCCAGAGAGCGGGCTTGGCCTGATCCGCAGGCTGCACGACGACTGGCCGCTGGTGGTCCCGGTCATGGTGAGCGGGTTCCGCAAGCTCGAATCTGCGGTGCAGGCGATGCGCCTGGGCGCCGCCGACTACCTGCTTAAACCGGTGGTGCAAGCAGAATTGATCGAGGCGGTACAGCGCGCGACGCAGCGGCACCTGCTCCGTGTCGAACATGAAACCGCGCAGCAGGATGTCGCCGACGTCAACACCGACCTCTCGCCCAAACGCCGTGCCGACGACGCGCCTCCGGACCAGGACACCGCGAACAACGACAACGCCTGGCAGCCGATCCCGCTGTCCCAAGCGATGAAAGAACCCGAGCGGCAGATCCTGCTTGCGGCGCTGGAGGCCAACGACTGGAACCGGCAGCAGACCGCAAAAGACCTGGACATCAACCGCACGACGCTCTATAAAAAGATCCGCCTCTACCGGCTGGACGAGCCGGCGTAGCGGAAACAACACCGCTATTGTTTTGCCGCGCCCGACCTGCGACAATAGAGCTATGCAAGAATCAGACGATGCCGTTGTGACCCTCGCGTTCTTCCCGACTGAAGTCGAGGCGAAGATGATCGCCGACGAGCTGAATCGTGAAGGCATCCAGGCCGAGCCCGCCGGGATCCTGACCGCCGGCTTCCGCGCCGAGGCGCCGGGCCGGGTCAAGGTGCTGGTCCACCAGAACGACCTCGAAAAGGCCAAGGCCCTGCTGGACGAGTACATCCACTCGCGCGAAGAGATCGACTGGTCCAAGGTCGACCTGGGCGAGCCGGAGTAAGCAGCCCCCTCGCGATCACCCCGACACACCTCGGCCACCTCGCTTAAGCGAGGTGGGCCAGCCCCAAGTCGCTTGATGCGCATAGGATGCAGCCGTGGCCCACACGTCCCCCATCCTGGCGATCCTGACCGACCCCGGGCTGCTGATCACCCTCGCGCCGCTGGGGCTGATCTTCCTCGGCGTGATCACCTTCGAGATCGCGATCGGGATCACGATCTCAACCCTGCCGCGCAGCCGGTTCCAGCAGAAGTGGACCCCACAGGAACAACGCCGCGTCGTCCGCGTGTTCTGCGTCGTCTTCAGCATCTGGCCCATCAGCGTGACGCTCATCCTCACCCACGTCTTCATGCCGTTCTGGATCGCCATCCTCGGCGACATCATCGTGCTTACGATCGTAGTGCTGTGCCTCCGCTGGCTCATGCACGGCGTAAAACAACGCAAGCTCATCATGTCCGGCCACTGCGCCAACTGCTTCTACGATCTGCGCGCGAATAAAGACAGCGACGAATGCCCAGAGTGCGGTGTGGAACTACACGACCACCCGACACGTTTAGCGGGCGACGCGAAGCGTCCCGTTCGAACGATCTAAAACAATTCGCATGAGACACTTCGCGTCACCCGCTAAACGTCACCCAGATACGCCTGGCCGATCTTCCAAACGTCGCCCGCGCCCATCGTCACAACCAAATCCCCGGGGCGTGTGATCAGTTCGAGCTGCTCGACGATCGCTTCGAACGGGTGCAGGTGCATCGCGGTGACGCCCTGTTTGCGCAGGCGCTCAACCAGGTGGCCGGCGGTCACGGCGTGGCGTTCCTGCTCCGAGTCGCGCACGAAGTAGATCTCCGGCACGATCACCATGTCCGCCTCGGTGAAGCTCGTCGCGAACTGCTCCATGAGGTGGCGCGTGCGAGAGTGTTGATGCGGTTGGAAGACGCAGATGAGCCGCTTGGGGTCGTGGTGCTGGCGGAGCGCGCGGAGGGTGGTGTCCACCTCGGTCGGGTGGTGGCCGTAGTCGTCGATGACGGTGACGGACCCGCCGGGTACGGTGCGCTGGCCCAGCGTCTGCATGCGGCGGTCAAGGCCTGCGAACGAGGTCACGGCCTGGGCGATGCCTTGCCACGGTGCGCCTAATCGTCGCGCGGTGATCGCGGCGACGGCGGCGTTGTACGCAAAGTGGTCGCCGGGCATCGGGTTGGTCCACTCGCAGACGGGCTTATCTTTGTAGTGCAGCCGGACATTGCCCATGCGCACGCCGACGCGCCAGTCGGCCTGGGGCATGAAGCCAACGGTCTCGATCTTCGCGTCCAAACCCGAGCAGATCTCCAGGCGGTGCGGCGACTCGTGATGGATCAAGAGCGACCCGTGCCCGGGAACGCGCTGCGCGAAGACCTTGAAGGCCTCAACGATCTCATCGATCGAGCTGTACAGGTCCAAGTGGTCGGCCTCGACGTTCAGCACCGTCGCGTGCGTCGGGTAGAAGTTGTGGAACGACCGGTCGTACTCGCAGGCCTCGGCGACGAGCACCTCGTCCGGGCCTTGCTTGCCGCTGACACGCACGCCGCCACCGATCTGCTCGCAGTGCGCGCCGACGATGAACGATGGGTCGAGCCCGGTCTGAATCAGGATGTGGCTGAGGATGGAGGTCGTGGTCGATTTGCCGTGCGTGCCCGCGATCGCGACGCCGACGCGCCCCACCATCAGTCGGCCGAGCAGCTGAGCGTACTTCATCACGAATGCGCCGCGCCGGGTCGCCTCGACGACTTCGGGGTGCGTCGGCTTGATCGCGGCACTGATCACCAGCAGGTCCAACTCCTCGGGCAGCGCCCCGCCCGACTGATCCAGCGACACGTCGATCCCGTCGCCGCGGAGTGTTACAACCGTTTCAGACGCGTTCATGTCCGTGCCGGTGCACACCGCGCCTTGTTTGGCCGCCATCCGCGCGAGCCCGGACATCCCGCACCCGCCGATGCCCACGAAGTGCAGGCGCTTGCCCGCCAGGGCCAGCGGGGTGGTCGGGTCGGTCCAGGTGTTCGTGGGGTCGAGGTCAGGCATGACAGAGGTATCGGCAACAAGCACCGACTCAATCGAATCGTAGCCCGGCCGCCTGCTAACATAGCCCCCATGAGCGAATCCATCGGCAGCTTCTGCCTCGTCCTGCACGGCCACCTCCCGTACGTCCTGCGTCACGGCACCTGGCCGCATGGTGAGGACTGGCTCTACGAGGCCGCCGCCGAGACCTACCTGCCCATCCTCGCGATGCTCGACGAGTGCGCCTTCCTCAACGGCAACCCCAAGCTCACGATGGGGCTCACCCCCGTCCTGCTCGAGCAGCTCAGCCACGAGCACTTCAAGAAGGGTTTTGAGCACTACCTCAACGACCGTGCCGAGAAGGCCCGCGCCGACCAGGTTGAGTTCAAATCACACGACAACGGGCACATGCTCTACCTGGCTGAGCGCTGGGAGAAGTTCTACACCGGGCTGCTCGCGCAGTTCCACGATATCGACCGCGACATCCCCAAGGCCTTCGCCGAGCGCTCCACCCAGCAAGAGGGCGGCAAGGGCTACGTCGAGCTGATCACCAGTAACGCGACGCACGGCTACATGCCGCTCTTGTTTGAAGACGCCTCGATCCGCGCACAGATCCGGGCCGGCGTGGCAAGCAGCGAACGCATCCTCGGCTTCAAGCCCACCGGCATGTGGCTTCCTGAGTGCGCCTACCGCCCGGGCGGGCCCTGGGACCCGCCGATCAACTGGGGCCACAAGGACTACCGCGTCGGCATCGAGCACCTCGTCGCCGACGAAGGCATCTCGCACTTCTTCGTCGAAAACCACCTCATCGAAGGCTGCAAGAGCGAGTACGTCTACGACAACGACGAGTGGCACAAGGTCGGCTGGGAAGACGCGACCAAATACGCCAACCGCGGCTGGCAATCCGTCAACGAAGCGCACTGGGTCAACAGTGATGGCACGGGTTTAGGCCGGGCCGTCGCGTTCGCGCGCGACCAGGTGGCGTGTGAACAAGTCTGGTCCGGCGACTTCGGCTACCCCGCGGCGGGTGAGTACCTGGAGTTCCACAAAATGTGGGGCCCCAAGCGGGGCCTGCGCTACTGGAAAATCACAGGGCGCAAGACCGACCTCGGCGACAAGCACCTCTACCAGCCTCAAGACATCGACGCGAAGATGCACGAGCACGCCAGCCACTTCTGCGACATGATCAAGCAGCGGCTGTACGCCTACAAGGAACAGACCGGCAAGAAGGGCGTGGTCGTCTGCACCTTCGACGCCGAGCTCTATGGCCACTGGTGGTTCGAAGGCCCGCAGTTCCTCCGCGACGTCATGCTCTCGCTCAACGCGATCGATGAGATCGATGTGGTCACGACCAGCGAATACCTCGAAGACAACTTCGTCGACAAGGTCGTGTCGATGCCCGAGGGCTCGTGGGGCGAGGAGGGCGACCACCGCGTCTGGACCAACGAGCAGGTCAACTGGATGTGGGACATCCTTTATCGCTGCGAGACCAACTTCGGCAAGGCGCTGGGCGAGATGCCCTGGCGCGATAAGGGCCATGAGAAGCTTAAAGAGCTCTTAGAAAAAGCCGGCCGGCAGCTCCTCTTGATGCAGGCCAGCGACTGGCCGTTCGTGATCCGGCGTGGCCAGGCGGTGGACTACGGCATCAAGCGCTTCATGCAGAACGTGACTCGCTTCGAGACGCTGATGGACATCGCCGAGAAGGTCCACGCGGACTCGGCCTACCTCGGCGCGTTGAACGAAGTCGAGAAGCACGAGATCAAAGACGCCGACATCCACGATGTGATCTTCCCGGAGATCGATCTGGAGTGGTGGAATATGTAAGCCTGCCATGGCATCCAACCTCCCCATGCTGACGCTGATGACGATCCTGCCCGCGTGCCTGCTGGGCGCGGCAGCGGTGGGGGCGTCGCTCAAGGCGCCACGCAGCGAGCTGGCGTTCTTCTTGGGTTTAGGCGTCGCGATGCTCGGTGCGTTCCTCGCCTGCTTCTGGTTCTGGCACGGCGGGGCGGAGCTGTACACGATCTATTCGGTCGCGGCCCTCTCGCCAGTCATCACCGGGACCTTCGCGCTGCAACGCGCGGTGCGGTAAGCTCTCGTGCATGAAACTTCTGATTGCAACCTCCAACCCGCACAAGATCGATGAGATCATGGCCGTCGTCCGCGAGGCCGAGGCATCGCTTGAACTCACCAGCCTGAAAGATGCGGGCGTCGACGTGCCTGAACCCGTCGAGGACCAGGACACGTTCGAAGGCAACGCACTGCTCAAGGCGCGCTATTACGCGAACGCCTCGGGCCAGCCCTGCATGGCCGACGACAGCGGGCTCGAGGTCGATGCGCTGGGCGGCGCGCCGGGCGTGATCAGCGCGCGGTACTCGGGCGAGACCGGCGGGCGCGACATCGTCGATCCGGCGAACAACAAAAAACTCATCGACGAGCTCGGCGACACCCCGGCCGACCAGCGGACCGCGCGGTTCGTCTGCGCTGTCGCGGTCGCCTGGCCGGGTGACGAGCAGGCCCCGATCCAGGTCCGTGGGACATTTGAGGGGAGGATCATCACGCCGAGTGAGGCCGACGACCCCGCCCAGCCGCACAAGGGCAGGGGGGCCAACGGCTTCGGCTACGACCCGCTGTTCTGGCTCGCGGACCACGGCTGCACCAGCGCCGAACTGGCCCCAGACGCCAAAAACGCCATCAGCCACCGCGGCGACGCGACCCGCAAGCTCCTGGCAGTAATGGGCGCGTAGCACGTTTGGATGACTACAACGCCTGTCATACCAATGGTTTACATAATATTTTTTTGTAAAACTGCAACCGATCGGTGTCTTGTTGCGTCTGTAGTGGTGGAACCCCTCCTTTCCACACTCTTGGGATCAAGCCATGAAATGCAACTCCTGCGACTCAGAAAACCTCCAGCTCATCAAAGTCTTCTCCGGCAGCAACCAACTCGGCTGGTCGCCGGTCAGCGGTGAGAAGGACATCTTTGGCAACTACAAGAAGCTTCGCCCGCTGCTCGCACACGGCTGCAACGACTGCGGAAACGTCAACTGGAACATCAAAATCGAGCAGCCCCGCGACGCGAACAAGACCGCCGCGGCACTCGACGAGCTCTCCGAGATCGCCCAGGAAGAACAAGACCCCGCCGAGGGCAGCATTGCTTACTCGTTTGAGGAAGAGTTGAACTAGAAACACCCCATGCCCAACCAAACCGACACAGGCCGCTGCCCACGAAGCGCGGCCTGTTTTTTTTCAATTTTGTCCTGAGGTCTTGACCAGACGCACTAATTCCTGTATTTTCTGTTTAGACAGAAATAAATAGCCGATAGGCTAATTGGGGCCTGAGGGCTTAGAAAATGGGGATTGCCATGACACTCACCGACATCCAGCAGAAATTCGTGCTCCACTGGGGCGAGATGGGCTCCCGCTGGGGGATCAACCGCACGGTCGCACAGATCCATGCACTGCTGTTCATCAGCCCAAGCCCGCTCAACGCCGACGACATCGCGCAGACGCTCAGCGTCGCCCGCTCCAACGTGAGCACCTCTCTCCGCGAGCTGCAGGGCTGGGGCATTGTTCAGGCGGTCCCGATCCTCGGCGAGCGCAAGGAACACTTCACCACGCAGTCCGATGTGTGGGAGATGCTCCTGGCCGTGCTCGACGAGCGCAAAAAACGGGAGATGGACCCGACGCTCACCCTCTTGCGCGAGTGCGTCATGGAGGCCGCCGACGCGGGCGAGAGCGAGAAGCACACGCACGACCGGCTGTCCGACCTGCTGGGCCTTGTCGAGGCGATGAACGGCTGGTACGGCCAGGTCCGTTCGTTCCCTAGGCCGATGCTCATCCGCTTCCTGAAGATGGGCGCGAAACTCAAAAAACTGCTCGGCGGATAGACCCGGGAGGGCGAGGCTCCTGCCGAGCCGCGAACCACAGAGCCATGCGGCTCGGCAGGAGCCTCGCCCTCCCAGAAGCCAAACAACCCCGCGATGCTGCGTCGGCGTCGCAAACCCCGGCCGAAAGGAGGCCAACCATGCAAGCGACCGATACCCTGCTGGTCCCCACCTACGCGATCTACCTGCTCTTGAGCATCGTGCTCACCGTCTGGGTCGCAAAGACGCTGCACCACCACGGCCGCGTCTTCCTCGTCACCGCGTTCCATGGCGACGAGACCCTGGCTGACTCGGTCAACCACCTGCTCGTCGTCGGGTTCTACCTGATCAACCTCGGCTGGGTCACGCTCGCGCTCAAAAGCTCACTGGCCCCGCAGACCGTCGGCGACGTGTTCGAACTGTTGAGCTACAAGCTCGGCGTCGTGCTGCTGGTCCTGGGCGTGATGCACTTCTTCAACATCTACGTGTTCAACCGCATGCGGAAGAACGCGCTGTATGAAACCGCACCACCCCCGATCGAGCCCGATGAAACGCTCGGCCTGAACGTGGAGCCGGTGGCCTGAGTTGCAGGCCTCTGCCTCGGCCGGGCGCGACCGGGGCGCCTGCCGGGGTTTCCAATCTCAGACAGTGATCGAACAACCAATCGGCCAATAAGATGCAGAGCCCCAACACCATCCAGTTCCCCGAAGACCCGGAAGGTTTGGCGCGCGAGCCGAGGTGCCTGGGCTGTGGCTACAGGCTGTGCGGGATCGATCACGCGAGCTGCCCCGAATGTGGACAGCGCTTCAATGCCCACGACCCGCGCACCTACACCTGGCGTCGCCCCTTTGTCTGGCACCAGTACTGGTGGCCCGGCGCGTTGCTCGCCGTCGGCATCGGATTCTTGTGGTGCGTCCACTTCTACAGCGGCCATAACCTCGGCTGGGGGCTGTTCGTAGGGGTGCCACTCATGGTCGGGGCACTCATCGGCTACCGCCCGGCAGCACAACCTCCATTCTTCAAATTCTTCATCAAACTCATCGCTATCGTCAGCGTGCCCGTGCTCGTTCTTATGCTCATGGCAGGGGGGTTCGCAGGTGTGTTCTGCGGGTTGATCCTCGTCGTCATCTTCACGCCGCTCCTGCTTGTCGGACTGTACTTAGGTGTGTTTCTTGCTTATGCGTTCGCATCGATATTAAAGCAGTTCAATTTCAGACAGCGCGAGTACCTGCCGATCCTCCTAGTGGTCACAATCCCTGGCGCACTACACCTGGCCGAGCGCGCCTTCGCGCCGCCCATCCCCGTGCAGACCACCACGACCTATCAGGTGCTCGCGATGGACCGGATGCGTGCCTGGGACGCGTGGGTGTTCTACGAAGAGGTCGACCACGACCCGCCGTGGATCTTAAAGCTCGGCCTGCCCAACCCCAGCCACGTCGAGGGACGCATCCAGGCCGTCGGCGACAAAGAGATCTGCGTGTACACCGGCGACGCGCGACTCGTGAAACGCGCCACCGAAGTGACGCCCGGCGAGCGGCTGGCCTTCGAGGTCATCGAGCAGCGGAACTTCGAGAACCACTCCATCCGGCTGATCGATGGGTCCTTCACCTTCGACGCGGTTGACGAGAACCGCACGCGCGTGATGTGGCAGCCCATCGAGCACACCGTCGCGCGGTCCCTGCACCGGCACGTACTCAGGGGCATGGTCGAGCCGGTCGGCGAAACGCGTTTGGCCCAGCGAATCAGGAGGCCACAGCCATGACACGCATCCGGTTGTCACCCCGATGGGCGGTCCACGCCGAGACAAGCGTCCGGCTGAATGCCAGCACCGACGAAGCCTGGGCCGTGATGCAGCGATTCAACGCGTTCATCGCCGCCGACCCGTACCACACGCGCATGACGGATGCGGAAGGCAACCGCCTGGACACTTTGCCCCCGCGCGGCACCGCGCTGCGCATCGGCCACGGCATCGGCTTCACGTGGTTCGAGCGCGTCGGCACGCTGATCCGCGTCAAACCCGGCGAAGCGTTCGCCTTCACCGACCTCTCCGCGCGCGGGCGGAACACCGGCTTCCCGCACCTATACCGCTACACGCTCACGCCCATCGACGACCGGGCCTGCGAGCTCAAGCTCACCGTGCGCGGCCGATGGTCCGCGCGCTGGATGCCCCGCGCGATCGTCCTCGCCTGGCTTGGGTGGGTCATGGTCCAGGCCAAGTGGTCGCTGCGTGTGCACACGGCCCTTGAGATCGAACGCTTGCGCAAGCGCAAAGCAAGCCGTGCAACCCAAGAACGAAAGGTGGTGTCCCCATGAACGCCGTCAAACAACTCACCGTACTCTACGACCCGACGTGCGGGTTCTGCGTGCGTTGCCGGCAGTGGCTGGACAAGCAGCCCAAGGCGATCGCGATGCGGTTTGTCCCGCAGGGTTCGGGCCGGCAGCAGCGGCTGTACCCCAACCTCCAGTACACGGTTGACGAGCAGGGCCGGCCCGAGGAGCTGATCGTCATCGATGACAAGGGCCGGGTCTACCGCGACGACAAGGCGTGGGTGATGTGCTTCTACGCGTTGCGGAAATACCGCGGGCTGGCGATGCGGCTGGCAAAACCGGGGATGGCGGGGCTGGCCCGCCGGGCGTACAGCCTGATCAGCAGTAACCGGCGGGCGATCTCCGTGCTGCTTGGCGCGAAGGACGATAACGAAGCGCGGCAGACCCTCGAGGCCGAGCCCGAGGCCCCGCGCTGCAACAACGCGCTGTGCGCGCTGCGCGAGGCGAAGGCGCGCGTGGCCGAACGGGAAGGGGCAACGACATGAACATGCCCCTCACCATGCAAGGCCGCGTGTGCGACTGCATCCAGCTCAACTACCGCACGCCGGGGGAAACGATCCGCACGCTGCTGCCCGACGGGCTCGAGCCGGTCGTGCGCGGGCCGTGGGCGTTCTGGAACGTGATGTGCTGCCGGGTTGAGAAGCTTCGGCCGGCGGGATTGCCCGCGCTGTGTGGGCTGACGTATCACCACGTCGCGTATCGGCTGCGCGTGCAGGCGATGAACGACCGGGCCGAGGTCGTGCAGGGCTTGTACTTCACACGCAGCGAGGTCGACGCGAAAGCGGTGTCGATCGTCGGCAACAAGCTGACGGACCTGCGCATGCACCCGGCGGCGATCGCGATGGAGGCAAGCGACTGCGGCGTGCACTGCAAGATCGAGGGCAACAGCCAGGGCAGCGGAATGGAACTGGTCACCGCCCACGCCCCGGCACGGCTGCAACCCGGCTCCTGCTTCCCGAGCGTTGAGGATGCGCGCCAGTTCTGTCGGTATACGGCCTGCGCCCTGGCGGTCACCGATCGCGATGGCCGGCGGCATCTGCGCACGACCCGCGTGTCGCGTTCGGCTCACGCGTGGAACGAGACCCCGCTGGCCGTGCACCAAGCGCGCATGGGGCACTTCGAATCGATCGGCCAGGCCGAGCACGTCAGGCTGGAGTGGGCCTGCCGGCTGAGCGCGATGGACTACACCTGGCGGGTGGGGGAAACCGCGGCGCTACTTAAGCAGCCAGCGTACGTTAATGAACGTAACCGCCAGGCCACGCCCGGGGGCCAACTGCAACACGCCCCCGCGTCGTGACGCGGCGGTTACGAAAGCGTCACAACCGTATCGATCTTCGCCACCAGCCACGCCGCCAGCTCGCCCTTCGACATCCTGCCGGGCTCATCCCGTCGGCCATCGGCGTAGAACAGGATCGGTTCGATGTCGGTTGCGTCCATCGTCTGCAGCGGGTTCGCGAGGATCGCGTCGACCTTCTTGCGGTTCATCTTCTCGACCGCGCGCGTCTCCAACACGTCCGGGTCTTCAAGCGCGAACGCGATGATCGTTTGGTCGTCGCGCTTCGTCGCCGCGCAGCACGCAACAAGGTCGGGCGTCGGCTCGAGCTTGATGGAAAGCCCATCGCCACGCGGAGTCTTGCCCTGGATCAGTTTGGAAGGGCGGTAGTCGGCGACGGCCGCGGCCTTAATCAGCACATCGCTCTGCGGGAAATGTTCAGCCAACAGCGCCTCTAGGTCGGCCGTGGTGTTAAAGCGGATCACGTTGACCCGCTCGGCCACGCTCGGCGGCAACAGCACCGGACCCAGCAACAACGTCACGTCGTGCCCGGCATCGGCGGCGGCATCCGCCAGCGCAAAACCCATCTGCCCGCTGGAGCGGTTAGAGATGAACCGGACTTCATCGATCGGCTCGCGGGTCGGGCCGGCTGTGATCAGGATGCGCATGTCGAGATAGAGCTCGTGAACGGCGACGATTATTCCGGAAAGTTTAACCGCTCGGGCCCGATCGTCACGGCGGTGAGGTCTTTGACCGGGTTCTCCGCAACGAAACGGTTCACATCCTCGAGTGTGACCGCGTCGACCTTGCCCGCGAGCTCGTCGAGCGTACGGGGCCGGCCGTGGACGTAGAGGTCCGCCGCGATCGCCCCGGCCCGTGCGCCGGTGGACTCGCCCTGCATAATCAGCCGGGCCTTCATGCCGACCAGAGCGCGTTGCAACTCATCAGATTCAACGCCCTGGGCCAAGCGTCGCAATTCACCGACAAAAACATCCAGCGTTTCCTGGGCCCGTGGCGTCGTCGTCCCGGCATATCCGAGCACGGCCCCGCGGTCGCGCATGCCCGCGTAGCTGGCGTAGACCGAGTAGCACAGCCCGCGCTTCTCGCGCACCTCGGTGAACAGTCGGCTGGACATCCCGCCGGATAAGACCGACACGGCGGCGCGCTGCAACATCGACTGCTCATCGGGGTCGGCCGGCGCGTCGTAGCCCAGGCCGATGTGGACCTGTTCCGTCTCGGCATCCAGGTGCGTGTACCCGCGCCTCGGCTCGTTGGTGGGCTGCACTTCGTCTGCCTGGCCCGACCAATCGGCGGTCAGCGAGGCAACCGTGTCGCGCAGCTTCGGCCAATCGATCTGGCCGGCAAACGCAAGGATCGACCCGCCCGGCACGACGGCGCCCTGCCAGAACGCGCGGACATCATCGAGCGACAGGGCCTGGAGGTGCTCGGCGATGCCGTCGCTTGGCCGACCCAGCGGCGCGGGGAAATGCTGCTCGCGGAGCTTGATCATCGCGCGGCGCTGCGGGTCGTCGTCGAGCGCGGCGATCTCTTGCAGGCACAGATCGCGCGAGGGCTCGAGTTCTTTCGCGTCGAGGTTGGGCGCTAGCGCCTGGTCCAGCAAGAGCGGCAGGGCGGCGTCGAGGTTGTCGCCGACCAGCGTCGCGCTGAGTCGCAGGTGACGGTTGCCCGCATGGGCAGAGCGGTGGACGCCAAGCGTGTCGAGCGCTTCGTTGAAGTCGCGCGACGAGCGGCCGCCGGCGCCTCGGCCGATGAGCTCGGTCAGCATCGGCGCAACGCCCTGTTGTGCTTCGGGCTGGCGGGCCACCCCCGCGGGCGTCAGCAGCGTCATCGCGAGCGAGCGCACGGCGGGCATGGGCTCGGCGACGAGGGTCAGGCCGTTGGGAAGTTGATGGGTATGGATCTCCTGCATAGGCGGGAGATTGTACCGGAGTAGACTAATAAGGCGCTTGCGTCACGCCGAGACGCGTCGGCACAGGTCGATCAGAGCATCAACCTGCTGACGGAGGTCGTCGGTCTGCTCGGTCGGCTGGGTCGCGTCTATGAGCGTTTCCAACTCGGCGGCAGTTTGCGTGATCGGCTCAAAGCCATAACCGGTTGCGGCACCTTTGAGTTGGTGGGATAAGGTTCGAAGTTGTGCAAAGTCGTTCTCTTGGGACGCCGTCTGGATAGATTCAATCCGATCCGACATCTCTTCAACGAAGAACTCGACCAGTTCGGCCATGTCCGGATCGTCGGCAAGGGTACTTTTGAGCGGCGTGCTTGACTGTGATGTCGTGTCTTGGTTCGGATTCGGGCTTGACATGAGGACCTCGGAATCGAGTTGTCCCCCCATACACTTATCGGGATGTGTCACGACCTGGCTTGAGCCGCGAATGACCAAAACATTTCAAAACGCACTATTTCTTGAGTGTTGGCCGCAGAGGCTCCTCATCGAGGATTTCTACCTGAACACTGGGATCGGTTTGGCGTTCTTGCGTAACCGCGGTTTCAATATGAGCCGGTTCTTTGCCTAAGTTGCTTTCGTCTGACTCGGTATCCGAGACAAGTAACTGCTCCGGTTCGGAAACGATCAGGTCGCTGGGGATCTCGTCCCGCTCTGGAACCGGCTCGGACCAAGACTTGTTCGCCATCGAGGCGTACTGCTTGGCGGGGGTCTGACCCGGCACGTGTGCGATCGGGCGACGCGCGGGGTCGGGCAGCTGCTCGAACGCGTCGAGCGCGGTGCCGTTGATCTCGTTGTAGAGCGCCAGCGTCTCGGCCTCGCTTGAGCCGGGCGCGACGCGGGCGCGGAAAACGCCGGTGGTCGGGTTGTACCAGAAGCCGGCCTGTGATCGATCGCTGATGACGGGGTCAGGCGGGTTGAGCCCGAGGTCGCCAGGCGGCGCGAGGTCCAGCCAGGGGTGGCCCTCCTCAAGCAGCACGTTGGTCGGCACATCCTCACCAAACCACTCGGTGTGCAAGTGAACGAGCAGCGTGTCGCGCCCGGCCATCGCGGACTGGACCGCGGTGTGGTACGCCGCCTGCTCGTGGAGCTGGTGCAGCGCAGAGCGGACCGCCTGGATATCCCGCTCGTCCTGCTGGCGGCTGTTGTAGATCATGAAGCCGCCGGCCACGACCGCAACCAGCATCAACCCAATCATGATGTCGATGATGACCCGCATGCGTTCTTCTCACCGGCGCACCGCCCGCAACACACGGGCCAGGCACGCCATCTCCATAGCATGATCATCGACCCGATCCGAGGCCCCGCGTCGCGGTTCGGCGTCCCTCAGGCAAGAATCCGCCGGACCATCCCCTACAGCCGTCACCAACAGCCCAAACGAAAAGCCCCGCCGAGCAAACGCGGCGGGGCGGGCAATGGCGACGACAGGACTCGAACCTGTGACCCGGGGCTTATGAATCCCCTGCTCTACCAACTGAGCTACGTCGCCGTGAGATTGGGAACGCGGCATTGTAGCTGACCGCCGATTCATGGCAAGGCGCGGGCCCATGCCGAGCCGAGCATGGCGAGGCGTCTGGCACCCCCGTTGAACCCCGATCGACGCAACCCATTTTTCACCGCACGCTTACACCCACGCCGATATCACAGGGCAGGGCAAGGAGGCCCGGGCATGGCCGCAAACGCAATGCTGATGCACGGACCGTGTCCGTTCGTCGACCAAGGCGACGGCCGGTGCAGTTGCAGGATGACCAAACAAACACTGGACCAGGCCTTTACCTACTGCCTGGGCGGCAGGCACTTCACCTGCCAGACGTATCACGCCATCTCGTGGCAGCGCCAGGCCGACAGCGATGAGTCAGAGACCCAGCTTCAACCCGGCACCACGACACCGATCACAGACACACCGATCCGTCGCACCCGCCGCGCCGCGCCCCCCGCGCGAATCCGCCCCGCCGGCCAAGACGATCAACAGGCCGTCGCCTAGCCCCGCGACCAAGCCCGCCAAAGCCCGCAAGCCCTCCCGCTTCGAGTCGCCCGTCCGCGACTTCCTCACCTACTGCAAGGTCGAGTGCGGCTTCGCGCCCGCCACCCTCGCCGCCTACGCAGGAGACATCCGCGACCTCTGGGTCGAACTCGCCCAGCTCGCCTGCACCTCCTGGGAAGACCTCACCCACGAGATGATCACCGACCACCTGCGCAACCTCCGCGACCAGCGCAGCCTCGAGCTCTCCTCCATCGCCCGCCACGTCGCGACCATCCGCGTCTTCTGCCGATTCATGCACACCTCCGGCGTCCTCGAAGAGAACCCCGCGGAACTCCTCGAACAGCCCGAGACCTGGAAGAAGCTGCCCACCGTCATGGCCGACGAGCAGGTCCAGAAACTGCTCACCGCGCCCCAGCCAAGCGACGCCCTGTACCTCCGCGATGTCGCGCTGCTCGAGCTGCTCTACGCCGGGGGCCTCCGCGCCTCCGAGCTGGCCGACATGGACGCCAGCGCGATCCACTTCGAGCTGGGCGTCTGCCGCATCATGGGCAAGGGCTCCAAGGAACGGCTCGTCCCTATCGGCCGACCCGCCCTGCGAGCCGTCCAGCGCTACCTCGACGAGCTCCGCCCCGACCTCGAGAAGCCCGGCATCTCCGGCGAGCGCATCTTCCTCTCCCGCACCGGCCAACCCATCACCCGCGTCGTCGTCTGGCAGGTCGTCAAGCGACACGCCGCCCGCGTCGGGCTCAAGGACGTGCACCCGCACACCCTCCGCCACTCCTTCGCCACCCAGATGCTCGCCGGCGGCGCCGACCTCCGCGTCGTCCAGGAGCTCCTGGGCCACTCCAACATCAACACGACCCAGGTCTACACCCACGTCGACCGGTCGCGGCTCAAAGAAGTAGTGACGCGGTTCCACCCCCGGCCGTAGGCACCCCTCCCAATCGATTTCCAGTTTCAGCCCACTTTGCGCAGATGTGCGTAAAGGCTCACTGGTCGCCTTCAATCAACGAGCGAAGACCCACGCGCGCACAATCGGCGCGCCGCCGCGCACGCGCAACTCTGAAGCCCACGCCGCATCGGCGTGGGCTTCGACAACTCTCCCTTCACTGATACCCCAACCCCCCACCCCCCCCGCCCAAACGCGTCCCCCCCA
>Ga0213866_10000101_pt1 | contig 67854 bp, 62 predicted proteins | sample PICome_11_FD_160079 | JGI IMG/M metagenome (GOLD analysis project Ga0213866, IMG submission 160079) | Coastal seawater microbial communities near Pivers Island, North Carolina, United States - PICO284 | ecosystem: Environmental > Aquatic > Marine > Coastal | place: USA: North Carolina...
TAATTTTAGAGTAGATTATCATAGATAGATTTTTGGATTAATAAATTGAATTTCAATACTTTAATTTACTGAAAATCTATCTTTTTTACTAGTAAAAATACTCTAAATATTAATCGAACTCAGGTTTAGAAGCGTTACATTAACGTTTCGAAGTATTAAAATGAAGCTTGTAAATGTCAAATCAATACTTATAAACGTTACAATAATAGCTCGAAGCATTACATGAACGTTTCGAAGTATTAAAATGACGCTTATAAATGTTAAATCAATACTTATAAACGTTACAGTAATAGCTCTAAGCGTTACATCGATGTTTAACAGGAATTTAGATTGAAAAAGAAATATGCGACACGTGGTGTTTTATAATTTATTTGGTATTAGTTACCAAACGAGTCTATAATCTAACCGCGCTTGCGCTGAGTTTGTCGAAGCGTAATCAAGATACATTCTAAATTTCATTCACATCAGCAAAAAAATAAAAAGTAAAAAATAAACTTATGTATCTTTGTGTCAATGTCAAAACTATGTTCCATATTACTATCATTCATCGTCTTATTCCAAAGTCTTGGATTTGACTCGGTGGATATTGTTCAAATCGATGAATTCATCGAACATGCACAATATCACAGTGAACAATATGGAGACAATGTATTTGTATTTATTTCCAAACATTACGGAGAACTAAAAGCCGCACACGACGCAGAACATCGAGAAGAAAAAAAAGAACACGAACAACTTCCTTTTCAGCATGTAACACACGGAACAACTTCCTTCGCATTTACACTACAAACTGCTGAAATCATACTTAATACGGTTGAATTTCCATCCGTAAACAATACAAATTTCTATTACAAAGGACTTTCCTCTTCATTACATTCCAAAGGACTTTTTCAGCCACCACGGCTTTCATAAATAATCAAACGATTTAAATTTTTTTAGGCTATTTCACTTCCGTGAGATCAGCCATTCACTCTGATTATTATATGAAAAGATGCTATCACAAATTATCAATTTCAGTATAAAGAACAAATTCATTATACTCCTATTTACAATCTTTATCGTAGGGTTTGGATTGTACTCACTATCACAAATACCAATTGGAGCCGTTCCTGATGTCACCAACAATCAAGTACAAGTCATCACCACTTCGCGCAATCTATCTACGCAAGATATGGAGCAATTCATTACCTATCCGGTAGAATTAGAAATGGCAAACTTACCTGGCGTGAAAGAAATACGTTCGGTGTCTAAATTTGGCTTATCGGTCGTAACCATTGTCTTTAATGACAATATGGGAACGTATTTGCCACGACAACTCATTGCTGAAAAAATAAAATCAGCTTCCGAAAAAATACCTGAAGGTTTTGGAACACCCGAAATGGGACCGATAACCACAGGTTTAGGTGAAATATACCAATACATATTAGATGTAAAACCCGAATACAAAGACAAATACACGGCGGAAGACTTACGTACCATTCAAGATTGGGTTGTGAAACGACAACTCTCAGGAATTCCAGGCGTAGTAGAAGTAAACACTTGGGGCGGATTACTAAAACAATACGAAGTCGCTATTAACACTGAAAAACTAAATGCCATGAATATCACCGCGCGTGAAGTATTTACGGCGTTGGAAATGAACAATAGTGTATCTGGTGGCGGTTACATTGAAAAAGTCAATCAAGCGTTTTTCATTCGTGGCGAAGGTTTGGTTGCTTCGTTGGAAGACATCCAAAACATTGTGGTTAAAAATGAAGATGGCGTTCCTATCTACATCAAAGATATTGCAAACGTAGGTTTTGGAAATGCCATGCGTTTTGGTGCGATTACTGGAAATGGAGAAGGCGAAAAAGTCTTAGGACAAGTCATGATGCTCAAAGATGCGAACTCCAAAAAAGTCATCGACGCGGTCAAAGAACGTGTAGCTTCCATCGCAAAATCATTACCAAAAGGCGTCTACATCAATCCTTTTCTTGACAGAAGTGAACTCATTGCAAAAACGACATTTACGGTCACGGAAAACCTAATCTTAGGGTGTTTAATCGTGATATTCGTAGTGGTATTACTCTTAGGAAACTTCCGTTCAGGATTAGTCGTTGCGTCGGTCATTCCGTTATGTTTACTCTTTGCTCTCTCCTTAATGTACATTTTTGGGGTAGATGCGAACCTGATGAGTTTAGGTGCGATAGATTTCGGAATCATCATTGATGGCGCGGTCATCATTGTCGAATTCATAGCGTTTCAAATCACGCAGAAAAAAGATGAAATTCTTGCACTAGCAAAAACAGAACAACAAGCGTTCAAAGACAAAATTACGTTTACAGGCGCATCCAAAATGATGAACTCTGCCATTTTTGGACAACTCATCATTCTTATCGTATTCATTCCCATCTTATCACTCAGCGGTGTTGAAGGAAAAATGTTCAAACCGATGGCGTTAACGTTCAGTTTTGCGCTCATTGGCGCGATGTTGTTCTGTTTTACGTATGTTCCTGTGGTGGCTTCGTTATTCTTAAAACCATCCAAAGCAACGGACAAAAACATCTCAATTCGTTTAATGAAATGGTTGAATAAAATATATGAACCTGTAATTCATTGGGCATTGCAAAGTAAAAAATTGGTACTAGGAATTGCAATCGCCTTATTAACATTTTCGATGTATTTATATACGACAATGGGCGGCGAATTTGTGCCAACTTTAGACGAAGGCGATTTTGTCATTCAACCAATCCTTAAAACAGGAACTTCGTTGAGTAATACGGTAGAAATCACTACAGAAATTGAAAAAATTCTACTCAAACAATTTCCAGAAGTCAAGCAAGTAGTGACGCGAATTGGTGCTGCGGAAGTGCCTACAGATCCGATGTCAATGGAAGAAAGTGACGTGATTATTGTATTAAAACCGAAAAGCGAATGGACATCAGCCAGATCAAAAGATGAATTGGCAGACAAATTCAAAGAAGCATTAGCCGTCATTCCAGGCATGGAAGTCGAATTTACACAACCGATTGAAATGCGATTCAATGAACTGATTACGGGAGTTCGTGCAGATATTGCGATTAAAATTTTCGGAGACGACTTAGACATATTGGCAAAAAAAGGAAGTGAAATCGGTGCGTTGATTCAAAATGTGTCGGGCGCGGCAGACATTTCGGTGGAAAAAGTAGCAGGTTTGCCTGAAATGAATATCAAGTACAATCGTGCTAAAATTGCTCGATATGGTTTAAATATTCAAGACTTAAACGAAATGGTGTCCATGGGTTTTGCAGGAAAAACAGTGGGACATGTATTTGAAGGCGAAAAACGATTCGATTTAGTTGTCCGATTAGACAAACAGAAACGAAACGATATTGATGATCTCAAAAATTTATATGTCGATTTACCTTCCGGAGGAAAAATTCCGTTAAGCGAATTGGCGGAAATCAGCTATCAAAAAGGCGCGGCAAAAATTTCTCGTGACGATACCCGCAGAAGAATTGTGGTGGGAATCAATGTGCGAAATCGTGATTTACAATCGGTGGTAGACGATGTGCAAAAACTCATCAACGAAAACATCAAATTGCCTGTCGGGTATTCCATTACGTATGGCGGTCAATTTGAAAACCTACAAAGTGCCAAATCACGACTCATGATTGCGGTACCGATTGCGCTAATTCTCATATTTATACTACTATATTTTGCGTTCAAATCGGTAAAAGAAGCCTTACTCATCTATTCTGCCATTCCGTTATCGGCTGTCGGCGGCGTCTTATTACTTTGGTTGCGTGATTTACCATTCAGTATTTCGGCAGGTGTTGGATTTATTGCCCTTTTTGGGATTGCAGTATTAAACGGAATTGTATTAATAGAACATTTTAAAGAACTCAAAGAAGAAGGTTTTGAAGACATGGAAACATTAATAAAACAAGGCACAAAAGACAGATTAAGAGCGGTATTACTAACGGCTTCGGCGGCGGCATTAGGATTTTTGCCCATGGCAATTTCTACCAACGCAGGTGCGGAAGTCCAACGTCCGTTAGCAACGGTTGTTATTGGCGGATTGTTCACGGCAACATTACTAACCTTAGTGGTGTTACCTGTATTATACGCCATGTTTCATCGATCAAAAAAAGTGGAGCTACCAACGGTAAATGTAAATCCTAAAAACGTCATTGGAGTGTTGCTACTATTCTGTTCGATGAGTGTATTTAGTCAAGAACAAAAGGAAGCAACATTGGACGATTTAATCGCGATGGCAATTGAAAACAACGCAGGTTTAAAAGCGAATGAATTGCAAGTTGGACAGTCTGAGGAAACCATCAAAAGTGCTTTTATGTTTGATAAAACGCAGGTATATTATCACTATGACCAGAACAATTTAGCCATTAATAATGAACCGTTGCGTGTGTTTGGAATTCAACAAGACTTCCGTTTTCCAACAGTCTATTTCTCACAGAAAAAAGTATACCAAGCGCAAAGCGAAATGGTTTCAAGTACATTTGAAATTGAGAAAAAAGCGTTGAAACGGAAAGTAACAGCTCGTTTTTACGAATATCAAATTGCGAATGAAAAAGCAAGATTGTATGAAACCTTAGATAGTTTATATACCGATTTTGCTAAGATTGCCAAAAGGCGTTTTGAGTTGGGCGAAACCAATTACTTGGAAAAAATAACAGCGGCTTCCAAACAACAAAAAATTCGATTGAATTATGAAGAAGCCATTAAAAACAAAGCTTTAGCGCAGAAAGCATTGCAAAATTTGATACAACTAGAAGATACAATTGTTCCCATCAAAAAATCATTGCTCAAAGTAAACATGCAAACCATTGCGTTGAAAAATACGGCTGAGGTTGATTATTATCAAAAGCGAATTGCGATGTTTCAAGCGGAACGACGTTTTGAAAAACAACAATTATTGCCAGATATCAGTCTCAACTACTTTCAAGGATCAAATCCGCAATTGAATACAAATTTACATGGCTATCAAGTTGGATTAAAAATTCCGATACTTTTTGGTGGACAATCTTCAAAAATAAAAGCGGCACGAATGGCGGAAGAAATTGCGGTGACAGAAGCTGACGAATATGAAATTCAACTCAACGCAAAATTTGACGCTCTTCAACTGCAAATTGCACAACTGCAAAAAAACTTGGTATATTATGAAAAAGAAGGCGCGGCGCTTTCCGACGAAATCTTAAAAACAGCCAACGGAAGTTTCAAAAACGGTGAAATTGATTTTTACCAATACATTCAAAGTTTAGAAAGTGCGTATGAAGTCAAGTTGGACTATTTGGATAAGCTCGATCAATACAATCAAACCGTTATTGCCATTAATTATTTAACCTTATAAACTCAACGTTATGCAACGTATATCATATAAAATCATACTCGTAAGTCTTCTTTTTTCACTCTATAATTGTGGAAACAAAGAAAATCAAACGCCTAAAAATGAAGTGCAAGAAACTGCCAATGAAGGCATTCAAATTTCGCAGGCACAATTTGAACAAAACAAAATGACCTTGGGAACTTTGGAAGAAAAAGAATTTCCAACGGTCATCAACGTCAACGGAATGATCGATGTTCCGCCAGAAAATAGGGCAGTAGTCAGCGCAACCATGGGCGGTTACATCAAAACAACGCCTCTATTAATTGGAGATGTGGTAAAAAAAGGACAACTTTTAGTTACCATTGAAAACCCAGAATTTATCACGTTACAACAGCAATACATGGAAGTGAAAGAACAAATTGGCTATTTAAAAGCTGAATTTGAACGACAAAAAACGATGGTAGCGGAAAACATCACGTCGCAAAAAAGCTTCTTAAAAGCAGAAAGTGCATACAAAACGGCAGTGGCAACCTACAACGGTTTGCGCAAACAATTAACCCTATTAAACATTTCGCCAACAGCAGTAGAAAACGGAACAATTACGTCTGTTGCTTCGGTGTATGCGCCTATTTCGGGAAGTATAACGAAAGTAAATGTGACCAAAGGAACGTATGTTTCGCCAGCGACTTCCATTTTAGAAATCATTGACAACGATCACATTCACTTGGAACTTTCGGTATTTGAAAAAGACATCATGCAGGTGAAAAAAGGACAAGAAATCGACTTTAAAATTCCGGAAGCTTCCACCGAAACTTTCAAAGCGGAAGTACATTTGGTAGGAACTTCCATTGCATCCAACCGAACTATAAAAGTGCATGGACATTTAGAAAACGAGGAAAGCCATAACTTCCTTACGGGAATGTTTGTAGATGCGAGTATCATCATCAATTCGTCGATGGCGAAAGCGATTCCGAGTGACGCGATTGTGAAAATTGAGAATACTTCGTATGTGTTGGTGTTGGATAAAAAAGAAAACGATACGTATTATTTCAGTCAAAAAGAAGTGATAGTTGATGCGAGTTATGATGGATATTCCGTCATTAAAAATGCGGATGATTTTAGTGCTACGACACAATTTTTAACCAAAGGCGCATTTAACTTAGTAGGAGAATAAATTTTAAAAATATGGCAGACACTTCATTCTCTCAAGAAAAATATAGCTTTAACAATCAAGATTTACTCCTTGGATTGCAAAAGTCGACCATAACATTGCTGGAAACAAACAGCAAAATACTATCATTTCAAGCGGGCGAGTCTATTTTTAAAGAAGGCGAATCGCCCACGGGAATTTACAAAGTCATCAAAGGAAAAGTCAAAAAACTTGCAACCACTAATTTCGGAACAGAACATTTGTTTTACATCTGTAAAGAAGGCGAATATTTAGGATATCACGCGTTATTAAGTGAAGAATTGTACGCAGATGCGGCAACGGCTTTGGTGGATTGTGAACTAGAATACATTCCAAAAAAAGACTTTCTAAAAGCGATTGACACGTCACATTTACTATCACAACGTTTGTTACGAAGTCTCAGTCACGAATTTGGCGTATTTATCAACGCTAACAAACTCTTGGCAAAACATACGGTTAGAGAACGTTCGGCGCTTAATTTGTTGATTTTAGAAGCAAAATTCAGAACAGAACCACAAGCGGAAACCGAAATCAAAATCAATCGGGATGATTTAGCAAATATGGTGGGAACGGCAAAAGAATCGTTGGTGCGCATGCTTAAAGATTTTAAAGACGAACAACTCATTACAACGCATGGCAGAAGTATCTTTATCAAAAACTATGAAGGTTTGTTAAAGGTTTCTAAAAGTGTATAAAAGTTGATAAATGTCAATGTAATTTTTAAAGAAGAACCACGTTTAATACATAAATTAGTACAAAATAATTGAATGTTCTATTTTATCATACAACCCTAACGTCACCCTGAACTTGATTCAGGGTCTCATTATTTGCTCTTAGTAGTATGAGATTCTGAATCAAGTTCAGAATGACGCACTTTGTGGCTTTATGATATGACATACATATAAAAATAAATAAATGAAAAAAATCCTCTCAAGCATCGTTCTTTTTCTAGCGATTACCACAATGGTCACTGCTCAAAATTGGAACACAAATTTTAAAGAAGCCAAAGAATTAGCGACAAAAGAACATAAAAACATCATTCTCGTATTTTCAGGTTCCGATTGGTGCGCACCTTGTATCAAACTAGAGCAATCTATCTTTCAATCGGAAGCGTTCAAAACATTTTCGAACAAGGAATATATTTTAGTCAGAGCTGATTTTCCCAAAAGGAAAAAGAATAAATTATCAGAAGCACAACAAGCACAAAACAATGAACTTGCGGCAACGTACAATCAAAATGGATTCTTTCCGTTGGTCGTCGTTTTAAATGCGGAAGGAAAAGTGTTAGGCAAAACAGGTTACAAAAAAACCACGCCAGAAGCTTACATTTCTTTGCTGGAATCTTTTGTAAAGTAGAAAAACAATATATTCATAATTCGTCTTTTTCTTTAATAGACAATATCACATTGAACATTATTGAAATTAAAATATATTTTAATTGAAAATACCTAGCGTGACTATCGAGATTCAATGAAAAATAGCATTTTGTAGCTTCTCGACTGCGCTCGAAGTGACAAAGGAAATGACAAAGTATTGATTTTAGTGCGTTCAGCAATTATATTTCTTATGTCGAACTCACGTTATTTAAGAAAATAGAAAAGAAATGAATAAAAGAACATAAAAACTTTTAAAATACAGAACATAAATGTCATATAATAAAACAATAAGCTAAGTGAAATACTTTTTAACCCTAATAGCAACAGCATTTACACTAATTTCTTTCGCCCAAGAAACCCACAAACGAACCTTAAAATTAATGGGTTCACGGTTTGATATTACGGTAGTGGCTAACAATGAAACGGAAGCAAACTCCTATATTGATATCGCTGTGGCGGAAATAACTCGGATTGAAAAACTCATCTCTTCTTGGGATGCCAATTCGCAAACTTCCGAAATCAACAGAAATGCAGGCATCAAACCTGTAAAAGTTGACAAAGAACTGTTCGATTTAATCGAAAGAGCTATCCGAATCTCAAAACTCACCGATGGCGCTTTTGACATCAGTTACGCATCTATGGATCGTATTTGGAAATTTGACGGAAGCGTAACGGAAATGCCAGCAGCCAGCGACATCAAAGCTTCGGTAGCAAAAGTTGGCTATCAAAATATCATTTTAGACAAAGAAAAAGGAACGGTTTTCTTAAAACTAGAAGGAATGAAAATTGGCTTTGGCGCGATCGGAAAAGGATACGCAGCAGACAAAGCAAAGCAATTGCTTCAAAATAAAGGTGTAAAAGCGGGCATCATCAACGCTTCGGGCGATATGAATACCTGGGGAAAACAAACCAATGGCGACGATTGGAAAGTAGGCATCACCAATCCATTAAACAAAAACAATGTATTTGCCTTGTTGCCAATTTCTGAAAAAGCTGTCGTGACATCGGGTAATTACGAAAAATTCATCATGCTCAATGGCAAAAGATATTCACACATTATTGATCCACGAACTGGCTATCCAAGTAGCGGCATTGTGAGTGTGAGTGTATTCGCGCCAAGCGCAGAACTAGCAGATGCATTGGCAACCTCCATTTTTGTGATGGGAAAAGAAGTCGGAATCAACTTTATCAATCAGCTCAACGGCATCGAATGTATTATTGTGGACGACGAAGGAAACATTACACATTCTAAAAATATTGACATTCAAAATAAATTAAAAAATTAACAAGAACATGAACTATAAAAAAATCCTCCTCATTGGTTTTTGTATTGCTTCGCTCACTTCGTGTGTAGCAGTTAGAGAATACGAAAAAGTAAACCTAAACGATCCAGATATGAAACTATCCGCAAACTCCATTGAACGTTTTGAAACCAACTTTCAAATCTATCGGGAAGCGGCTTCAGGTGCTAACGGTGGAAAAACGGGCGGCGGTTGCGGTTGTAACTAAGCATTATTTTTTCAACTAAAAATTAAAAAAACTAACAAACAATTACATGAAATATATATTTTCATATACTCTATTACTACTGCTTTCCTGCTCCGCATTATACGCACAAGAAACGCCACAAGATTCTCTAGCGACGTACAAAAAACGCGTATTGGAAACCACAGAAGTAGATTTCCTCATGAGTTATTACACGCAAGATGGAACGCACGCGGCAGTTACAGGTGGAAAAGGAACGGAAGAACTCACCGATATTACACCGACATTTGTGGTGGCAATTCCGTTAAATGACGACGATGTATTAACCATTGATGCAGGAATTTCTGCGTATACTTCGGCTTCGTCGAGTAACATTGATCCGTTTGATGGCGATAAACCCGCAGATCCGTTTGTGGCTTCCTCTGGAGCTTCGCAAAGTGATGTTTGGGCAAACATGAACATCAACTACTCGCATTCGTCTGATGACAGAAATGATGTTTGGGCAGCGCATGTAAATGTGGCTTCCGAATACGATTACTTCTCGGTTGGTTTTGGCGGAAGCTATACCAAACTTTTCAATGAAAAAAACACAGAAATAGGCGTCAAAGCAAATATCTTTTTGGACACTTGGAATCCGCAATATCCTATCGAATTTAGAGATGGTTTTTCACGACCAGATATTGTAGGAACTGGTGCGTATGCAAACTCCTTTGAAAAATTTGCCAACGAAGGACGAAATACGTATTCATTATCGTTGAGTTTTTCACAAATTCTGAGTAAAAATGCGCAAGCTTCTATTTTCTTAGATCTTGTCAAGCAAGATGGGTTACTTTCTACGCCACATCAGCGTGTGTATTTCTCAGATGTCGCAGACTTTTTTGTGCAAAACTTTCAATTGGGTGACGATGTAGAACGATTGCCCAATACCCGATTTAAAGTGCCAATTGGCGGACGATTTAATTATTACATCAACGAATCGATATCCTTACGAACGTATTATCGCTATTATTTTGACGATTGGGGAATTAACTCACACACGGCAAGTATAGAAGTTCCGATAAAATTTGCGGAAGGTAAATTTACATTGTATCCAACGTATCGCTATTATACACAAACGGCGGCAGACTATTTTGCACCTTTTGAAGCACACGTGTCAACATCTGAGTTTTACACCTCGGATTATGATTTGTCAAAATTTGACAGTCATCAATACGGTGCAGGATTTAAGTATTATGATGTGTTTGCAAAACTTAAAATATTCAAGTTTGGACTAAAAACCGTTGATCTTCGTTACAATTATTACTCACGAAGTGATGGACTGAGTGCCAACATTATTTCGGCAGGCTTTAAGTTTGTGATGGATTGATGTAATGTAAGTTCAACATAAGAAATCAGTAATCAAAAATAAAACTCGATTTGACGTAATTCTACTTCAGAAAACGTTAAATCGAGTTTTTTTTTGAACCATTAAAAGCTTCTACTGAAACTCACGTTCATACTAATTTCTCATATCATCAAGAGAAGCTGTGCGCTGCACTTGAGTAGAAAACATGCGCTCGAAAGCCCAGTAAAATCAAGAATTTTGAAGATCATATTTTTTAGCGTATTGTAAATATTAAAATTTCTAACAATCTAACAATCTAACAATCTAACAATCTAACAATCTAACAATCTAACAAGTCTAAGCAAGTCCAATCAAGTCTAAATTCGCATATTCCGAAAACTCCCGCAATAACAATTTCAACTTCGGATGAATATATTGTTCGCAAAACGGCTTTGTAGGATTGGAATAATAATAATTTGTAAAATCAACTTGCGAAGGTTTAAAAGCCACAAATGGCAATACTTGCGTGATGATTTTCTCGTTAAAGTCAGTTTGTAATTCGGTTAAAATTTGAACAATTACTTCTTGTTGTGTTTCATTGAAAAAGTAAATAGCTGAACGATATTTCTTTCGCATCGAATGTTGCACCGTTGATTTGTGCGTCCGCAGATGAATCTCAGTGAGGACTTTCAAGGGAATGACAGTTGCATCAAACTCCACAATCACAGCTTCTGAAAAGGTGTTATTCACTTCCGTAGATTGTACCCAACCTTGTGCCACATTTTGCACGCCAATTAACGACTGAAAAACCGCTTCGGTACACCAATGACAGCCGCCGCCAAAGGCAATTTTTTCAAACTTATGTGTTGTTTTTAAATTCATTCAACTAGAAATAAGATATGCAAAAATAGCACAAAACTGAAAAGCAGGGATGTATAGCTACTGAAAAAGAGAGATTGGTAATTTTTCAGCAGAAAATACAAAACGCCATATTATTTTAGTAATTTAGAGGTCTTTTTAAGAAAAGAAAAATCACAAAAAATTAATACAAAACTAAATTATGAGCTTGTCGAAAAAAAGTAAATTCATCATTGGATTATTCCTAATTTTTGGAATAGGAGCATACGTTGGATATCATTTTGCGTACGCAACTGAAGCTGCTGTTACCGATACAGAAGTTACCTTTGAAGGTTCCGTAAAAGAATTTTTAGAAAAAATAAAAGAAAATCCAGATAGTTGGACACAAGGCGAAAAGGTAGTAAGCCTAGTCGGAGTAATTACAGGAATTGACAAAAAAGGAATCACGCTTAATCAAAGCGTTTATTTTGAATTTGCAGAAGGAACCATCTCTACGAATGAATTCACAGAAAGTCAAAAAGTACAACTCTTAGGTAGCATTACGAGTTATGATACTATTTTGGAAGAATTAAAACTGAATAGAGCCGCTATTGTTAAAAAATAATAAGTAATTAAGCATACTCGGATTCTATTGAACACAAAAAAACATAAAAAGTAAAAGGCTTTCACATACATGAAAGCCTTTCTTGTTTATAATATATAATCTGTTCTTAATAGCACTGAACTCCTCGAGGACATACTGAATGTGAATTACATAAAAGTGTAGGAGGTGGACAACCATTTGTAGGGCACGCATTTGTTCCACAATTAGCGGTTCCGCAGTTGTTTGTTTCACAATTGTTGGTGCCACAATTATTAGTTCCGCAATCGAAGTCTGAAAAACATGGCTCAGCTGTTCCTGTCCAAGACTGAAATCCACCTTTTACACTATTAGATTCTAATGAAGCTACTTTTGACTTTTTTAAGCCTAATTTCCCTAAAGTTACTTTCTTTTTTTTCATGATATATAAGTTTTTAGTTAAGCTCAAAAATAATAAAATGTCAAAGGAATGACATAAGTGAAAACCATAGAAACAGTAGGTTCTCTCTATGCGAATTAAATATGAAAGGCTTTCATGTATGTGAAAGCCTTTGTTTTTTAGAATATGTAATCTGTTCTTAGTAGCACTGAACTCCTGGAGGACAAATTGAATCAGAATTGCACCCAATATTAGTTGTACCACAATAATTTGATACACATCCATTTGTTGCGCAATAAGCGGTTCCGCAGTTATTTGTTCCACAATTGTTGGTTCCACAATTAGTAGTTCCGCCGCCGCAGCCGTCTTCTGTTGGAAAACATGGCTCCGCAGTTCCTGTCCAAGACTGGAATCCACCTTTTACACTATTAGATTCTAATGAAGCTACTTTTGACTTTTTCAAGCCTAATTTCCCTAAAGTTACTTTCTTTTTTTTCATGATATTTAAGTTTTTAGTTAATTCATAAAAGTAGCCAAAAACCTTTATAATTAGATATGGATAATCCGTAATAAAAGTAATGTTGTAATAAAAAACTGCATCGTTTTCAGTTGAAAATGATGCAGTTATAAAATTATTTTTACAAATAAATGCTTATGCTCTTTGCGTTTCACAATTACAATAAGTTTCTTCGCATTGTCCGTTTCCAAAAGAGGAACAATCACTATCTAGTGGTGTGCGAAGTCCGCCTTTTACAACTTCCTTTAACGATGAAATACTTCTTTTGTTAAGCTTTAAACTGTTGAAATCTCTTTTTTTCATGTGTGATGATTTTAATTGGTTAATTAATTATTAGTACTAAAAATACAATTAAAATGTGAGATAAATCAAAAATGAATTATTGAAAATTGCTTTTTCACCAAAAGTAATGTAGAACTCATACAGAAAATCTAAAACAATCAATAAAAATTGTAAATTTGCAAACCTGAAAAGAAGAAGTGCTATGTTAGATAAATTACAGATCGTAAAGCAACGTTTTGATGAGGTGAATGATTTAATTATTCAACCAGATATCATTGCTGATCAAAAAAGATACGTACAGTTAAACAAAGAATATAAAGATCTAAAATTACTCGTAGAAAAACGCGAGATATACAAAGAGCTCTTGGACAATATTGCTGAAGCAGAAGAAATTATTTCGGATGGAAGTGATCCTGAAATGACCGAAATGGCAAAAATGCAATTAGAAGAAGCAAAAAGTGAATTGCCAAAGCTCGAAGAAGAAATTAAATTCTTACTCATTCCAAAAGATCCAGAAGATACCAAAAACGTAGTCATAGAAGTGCGTGCAGGAACTGGTGGTGATGAAGCAAGTATTTTTGCAGGCGATTTACATCGAATGTATACAAAATATTGTGAAAGCAAAGGTTGGAATGTAAGTGTCGTAGATTATAGCGAAGGAACTTCAGGTGGTTTTAAAGAAATTATTTTTGAAGTTTCGGGCGAAGATGTATATGGAACCATGAAGTTTGAAGCTGGCGTACATCGTGTACAACGTGTGCCACAAACAGAAACACAAGGACGCGTACATACAAGTGCGGCAACGGTAATGGTATTGCCAGAAGCGGAAGAATTTGATGTAGCATTGGATATGGCTGATGTTCGAATAGAAAGAACAACGTCTACAGGTCCAGGAGGACAATCGGTAAACACAACCTATTCTGCAATTCGATTACATCATGGACCAACAGGAATCATGGTAAGCTGCCAAGATCAAAAATCATCACACAAAAACTTAGAAAAAGCATTAAAAGTATTGCGTTCTCGATTATACGAAAAAGAATTAGAGAAAAAACTAGCTGCCGATTCTGCACGACGTAAAAGTATGGTGTCATCTGGTGACAGAAGTGCTAAAATTAGAACGTACAACTATCCGCAAGGACGTGTCACAGATCACAGAATTGGACTGACCTTATACGATTTATCAAACATTATGAATGGAGACATTCAAAAAATATTAGATGAATTAATGCTCGTTGAAAACACAGAAAAGCTAAAAGACGCTAGTGAGATTATGTAGATTTGGTTGTTGGTTGTTAGTCGTTGGTCAAAAGATAACTGAGAACTGAAAACCGTCAACTGAAAACCGACAACTGAAAACTGACAACTGAAAAAAATGACCACACCACAACTCATTGCAGAAATTCATAGAAAAAAATCCTTTCTCTGTATTGGACTTGATGTTGATGTGCAAAAAATTCCGTCACATTTACTAAATGCGGACGACCCGATATTTGAGTTTAACAAAGCAATTATTGACGCTACACATCATTTAGCCGTTGCGTACAAACCCAATACGGCATTTTATGAAGCGTACGGAATCAAAGGTTGGAAAGCGTTGGAAAAAACCATTCAATATCTCAATACAAATCATCCTGAAATCTTTACAATTGCAGATGCCAAACGTGGCGATATCGGAAATACATCCAGCATGTATGCAAAAGCTTTCTTTGAAGATTTAGCTTTCGATTCGGTTACGGTTGCGCCATACATGGGGAAAGATTCCGTAGAGCCTTTTTTAGCGTTTGAAGGAAAACATACCATTTTATTAGCCTTAACGTCCAATCAAGGAGCATTTGATTTTCAAACTAAGCTGATTGACGATAAAGAAGTCTACAAATATGTCTTAGAAACTTCTAAAAGCTGGAAAAACAGCGAAAACTTAATGTATGTAGTGGGCGCGACGAAAGCTTCTTTTTTGGGCGAAATTCGTCAAATTATTCCGGAAAGTTTCTTGTTAGTGCCAGGAGTTGGCGCGCAAGGCGGAAACTTACAAGATGTTTGCAACTACGGAATGACCAAAGATGTTGGACTCTTAATCAATTCGTCAAGAGGCATCATTTATGCTTCCAATCAAGAAGATTTTGCTTCGGCTGCTGCCAAAAAAGCTCAGGAATTACAAATACAAATGGCAGACATTTTAGCATCTTAAATTAGTTCTATTCATGGAATTTACAGATCAGATGCAGCGAACGTTTACACTAAAAGCGACACCAAAACGTATCGTTTCTTTAGTGCCTTCGCAAACTGAATTACTATATGATTTAGGTTTAGAAGATAGTATTGTTGGCATTACAAAATTCTGTGTGCATCCGTGTCATTTAAAAAGCACGAAAACCATTGTTGGCGGGACAAAAAACATCAAACTTGCTAAAATAAAGGCATTACAGCCAGATATTATTCTGTGTAATAAAGAAGAAAACACTAAGGAAATAGTGGAAGAATTGGAAAAATTATTTCCTGTACACGTTTCCGACATAAAAAATATTGACGAATCGTTAGACATGATTTCACAATATGGAACAATTTTTAAATGCAATACCGAAGCTTCTAAAATCAACGATAAAATTCGATTCCATCTAAAAGATTTTCAAGAGTTTGTCAAAGATATTCCCGTGCAAAAAGTAGCGTATTTCATCTGGCGAAAGCCTTGGATGGCTGCTGGAAACGATACATTTATCAATCATTTATTGAATTTATGTAAGTTTGAAAACATCTACGAATCACACGGAAGATATCCAGAAGTTGCCATTGAAAATATTCGTGCAGAAGGCGATCCTGATATTGTGATGTTATCTTCAGAGCCGTATCCATTTACCGAAGAACACGCTTTTGAACTTGGCAGACATACACATCATGCGAAAACCGTTTTTGTAGATGGCGAATATTTTAGTTGGTATGGCTCACGACTGTCTAAAGCTTTTGAATATTTTAAGCAACTTCACAAAAGTCTATAAACAAGAAAAATCGGGTAATGAGACCCGATTTAATTTCTTTAACTAACCCAAATATGCTGTATTAGATTATTACAACACTGCAAATATATGTCGAAAACTAGGTTTAGTATGTTAAGAGAATATTAGAAATTGATTAAACAATGTTAACAATTGCTAATATTTATGCTTTTTATTTTTTTAGAATGGAAAATTTCAACATGTTGTTTAATAATTGATTAACAGTATTTTGAACTTTTTATATGAAGGAGAAAAAGTAAAACTTTTGTCAATTCATTGAAAAATCAACTATACTTTCCCCAACTGAACCGCTTCTTGCATGACTTGATATCGTTTTCTCCAAACCGTAAGATCTTTATTTAAATGATCGTCAATATGCACCGGATCTTTCGCAGTAAACAATCCGCCCCAACGCAATTCAGGATCGTTGATTATGGAACTTAAAAACTGTTTTACAGGCGCTGGCACATTCGGATATTTTGCCAACGCTTTCGAATTTGCAAATTGTCCATTTCCATAACGAACATTCATATCAATTCCGTGTCCTGCCAAATGATTTGAAAAAGTAGCCGGTTTTACAATCGCACCTTGTACATTCGTCGTCGTTCTAAAAGAACTTGTCACATGTATAATCACATCAGCTTGTTCGGCATATTTGTTTATTTTTTCCAGCGCAGGCACAAACTCAATATCTGCTCTGCAAGGTTTTCCCGAAAAATTAGATCCTTGAAATAATACTAAAGGCGATTCTTTACTAGGTAAATTTTTCACGGCTAAATCACTCCATTTACTTCCGTAGAATTTATTAATATCATTCAAAAATAAATTGATCACAGGTCGTGTGAGTGCATCGCCATCAGATTCAATTCCGTTATCTTTTGCATATTTTATCACCGCTTTTCGGGTGCTATTTCCGTACAATCCGTCAGCGCCAAATTTCGCAAAATTCAGTTCACTTCCGTAACCAATTGTATTCAAAAATACTTGTATGGCAGAAATACTCATACGTGTTCCTTTGGAAATATATTTCTTTGTTCTAAGATCTGAAGTGTGAATAGACCACAACACATACATTTCAGGAAGAAAATCATGGCGTTGTAGAATTAATTTAGCCAACTCATCTGAAACCGATGTTCCGTCACTTGGATGATTGTTTTTTGCGGCAAAGGCAGCCACTGCGGCAACCGTAGCTTTTCCATAATCGCCATCCGCTTGGTAATCGTCCCAACGAAGTTCCTTACGAAAACCCAATTCAAATAGTGTTCGTTGCAAATCTGTCACCAATGTTTTATCGGAAGAACCTTTATGTAACAACTGATTGATATTTCCTTTTTTGAGTGCAGCTTCGAGTAAATTTGAACATTCCATAAGTGTAAACTTTTTATTTTGAGTAAATTAAAAAAAATGTATGCAATGAAAAAGGGGGAAAACACTTAGTTTGTAAACTAGGTCAAAATTGTTATGATTCACTTAAATTTTCTGGATTCTTTTTCAATTTCCAGCACGAATAGATGTAAAAAATAACCACCATGCTAAAAAAAGGAATCGCAGATTGTGTCGTCTGCTTTTGAAATTCAGTTACAGATAATAGAAGTGTAATCACTGGGATTACCACTAATAATGGCGAAAGTAGTAATAACCAAAGTTTATAACCTTCTACCGTTCGTAATCCTAAAAATAAAAATAAAAGTTGTCCTGTTAGGGCAGAAGCTATGAGTAAAAAGTTAAACAAATCACCTCTAAACAACATAGTTGGTAATTCTGAGATTAAGAGTATTTCAAACAATACCCAAGGACCACCAACATGTCTTCCATAAACTGTTAGAAAAAAAGACGAAACAATAAGAGAAAGAAATATAAGTGGATGTATTTTTAACTTCATTAGAAGATTTTATTTCAACTTTGAAAGTAGTTCAACTGCTTTTTCGGCATCTTCCTCAGCTACGTGTAATTCAATACTTCCGCCAAGAATTCCTGCGTATGACGAATCCATCTTGTTGATTTCAAAATAGTTAATACCAGCTTCGTCTAAAATGTGTTTTGCGTCCATTGCTTGAATTTGTGAATCGCTTGTATATATTTTTTGTTTGCTCATGATTTTGAAGTAAAAGTTATCTTTTAAAGATACGAAAATCGTTAGGATTTTAATGATTTTGGAGATACGATTTTTGATTTCAGATTTCGATTGATAGTATTGCGTATTGAGAATTCAGTATTGAGAAAATATTCGTGAATTCGTGGCGAGAAAGGAGATGTGCGTTTCAGTATTATTTGATTTTGAAAACTGAAAACTGAACACTGAATCAATCATGCTGATAACAATAACCACCGCCTTTTACTTTTCGTTTGCAACGCTTGCCAGATTTTGTTTTGGCGCCACACAATGAAGTTGAAGAATTACTTGTAGTATTTTGAGAACTTCTTTCTGCATCACTATTTTGTTTGGTATGCTGAAAACAATAGCCATTTGCCAATCTGGTTTGATGCTTACAACGCGTACCTTCCTTTGTATATCCTTTACAGCGAACCGAAGTTGAAGTGCCGACTGATTTATCTTCAGAAGTCAATCCTTTTACGAGTTGATTCTTTGCTGGCGGTTTACAAATTTTGCAAGGAGTCAACTTTTCAATACTTTCGAGCGTCACCAATTTACTAGACACATTTTCTACCATTCGGCATGAGCTCAAATGATAACGCTTTCCCGAAGGTGTTTTGTAGACGTTTTGGGCAACACATTGACATGAAATCGCAAATAAAAAAAATATAGAAACTAAATAGTTCATAGTCATCAAATAAGATATAAAATTATGTAAACATTTCTATCGAAGGTTACGGTTTTCCACAATATAATTTTTCCTAAAAAAAGAAACGTCTCTATGAAATTCAAAAATCTCACAAAGACGTTTTTATATATTATAATGAACTGTCACATCGAGCGCAGTCGAGATGAACTGCTAACTGAAAACCGTCAACTGAAAACTGATTAGTCTTGCAACGCAAAAACCTTTTTCAACAAATCGGTAGTTCTTGAACCTACTTTCGTACGAATCTGTTGTTCTTCTACGGCAATCATCGTATATACACCTTTTAAAGCTTCCGTAGTTACGTAATCGGTTAAATCTGGATTTACTTTTTGAACAAAAGGAACCTTATTATAATTAGTAATCAACTCAGTCCAAATTCTATCAGCACCAACTTTTGCAAACGAATTCTGAATCACAGGCTGAAACTTAGCATACAAAGCTGTATTTGTTTTTCCTTGTAAATACTGAGTTGCCGCGTCATTATTTCCTAATAAAATGTTTTTGGCATCCGCAAACGTAATATCTTTTACCGCATTTACGAAAATAGGAGTCGCTTCCTTTACCGCATCTTCCGCAGCTCTGTTCAACATTTTAATTCCGTCATCAGCCAAACTTCCCAAACCAATATCACGTAATGTTTTATCTACTTTTTTTAATTCTTCCGGCAGTAAAATCTTTACCAAACTATTTCCATAAAAACCATCTTTCAAAGTCAATTTTTTCACTTGTTTGTCAATTCCAAAATCTAATGCCTGACGCAATCCGGCCGCAATATCTGCATCTCCAAGTCCGCCGTTTGGCAACTGATTCACAACTTGTTGTAACTCTGCGCAAGAATTCAACATCAATAATCCGACAAAAGCGATCATAATTTTTTTCATGAGAATATATTTAAGATTTTTTAGACTTTAAAAAGTACAAAAGGTTTTGTCAAACCTAAAATGTACTTCACAAAAATACACGAATTATTAAAACAAGTCCGTTGTTTCTTATGAAATTTAATTGTGATGAATCTCAATAAAAAATAATTTATAGTACCTTATGAATTTAAACAATTAGCATGAAAAAAATCATTCTGTACATTATACTATTATATTCAATCGGAAGTTTTGCCCAAGAAACAATTCCAGACAAAGCTGAAATGTGTAAAATACTTCGCCAAATGATTGAAAGTGACAGAATGTACAGAGGTAAAGAAATTTTAACCGATGGAAAGTACGGAGCAGCACGAAAATATTCGCAGAAAGTAATTGATTCTGTTTGGGCGTTGCAATGGAAACTTGATAACGAAAATACGGAAAAACTCATCAAGTTGACTCGAAAATACGGTTGGATAAGCGATGAACACATCAATTGTTCTGAACTCAATATTTGGCTGATTTTTAGACATTCTCAAAAAAAGTATTACAAAGAAATTTCTGAAATCATCGAAAGAGAACATAAAGCTAAAAGACTCAGCGACTTTTTTTACAAACAGATAAATGATCATTTAATTGGAAAGTATTAAACTGATCAGAGTATCAAAATTCTATGGAAATATTTTAAAATCTCAACTCTTATATATTTCTTAAAAAATGTTCGATTTTTTTGAATATTCCGTAAATTGCAAGCCTAAAAAATAGACTTCATTACAGATGGAACAAGCGCAACCTTACAAACCCACATATAAAGTACGAATCGTAACCGCAGCATCACTCTTTGATGGACATGATGCGGCAATCAATATCATGCGACGCATTATTCAGTCAACTGGTGTGGAAGTAATTCACTTAGGACACGATAGAAGTGTAGAAGAAGTGGTAAATACAGCCATTCAAGAAGATGCAAATGCCATTGCGATGACTTCGTATCAAGGTGGACACAATGAGTATTTTAAATATATGTACGATTTGTTACAGGAAAAAGGTGCTGGACATATCAAAATATTTGGCGGCGGCGGCGGCGTGATTCTTCCCAAAGAAATCAAAGAATTGATGGACTACGGAATCACACGAATCTATTCGCCAGACGACGGACGCGAAATGGGCTTGCAAGGAATGATCAACGATTTAGTAAAACAATCGGATTTTGCCATTGGCGATTCATTAAATGGAGAAGTAAACATTCTACACGAAAAAAATCCAAAAGCGATCGCACGTGTCATTTCTTCGGCTGAAAACTTTCCAGAAGTCGCAAAAGATGCTTTAGATAAAATTCACGAAAAAAATAAAACCTCCAAAACGCCCGTTTTAGGAATTACGGGAACTGGCGGCGCAGGAAAATCAAGTTTAGTGGACGAATTAGTACGTCGTTTTTTAATAGACTTTCCAGAGAAAACCATCGGATTAATTTCGGTAGATCCATCCAAACGTAAAACCGGTGGCGCATTATTAGGCGATCGTATTCGCATGAACGCGATTAACTCGCCAAGAGTGTATATGCGTAGTTTGGCAACACGTCAATCGAATTTAGCTTTATCAAAATATGTAAACGAAGCAGTACAAGTTTTAAAAGCTGCGGAATACGATTTAATTGTCTTAGAAACTTCAGGAATTGGACAATCGGACACGGAAATCATGGAACACAGTGATGTGGCTTTATACGTGATGACGCCTGAATTTGGTGCGGCAACACAATTGGAAAAAATTGACATGCTTGATTTTGCTGATTTGGTAGCCATCAACAAATTTGACAAAAGAGGTTCGTTAGATGCGTTGCGTGATGTGAAAAAACAATACATGCGTAACAATAATTTATGGGATATTCCGCAAGATGAATTACCTGTGTACGGAACGATTGCGTCACAGTTCAACGATCCAGGGATGAATACCTTGTACAAAGCCGTGATGGATAAATTGGTGGAAAAAACAGGCGCAGATTTACAGTCTACATCTAAAATTTCAAGTGAAATGAGCGAAAAAATATTCGTCATTCCACCATCAAGAACACGCTATTTATCTGAAATTGCTGAAAATAACAGGGCGTACGACAAAACTGCTGAAACACAAGTGGAAGTTGCGCAACGTTTATACGGAATTTACAAAACGATTGCTTCTGTAACCAATGTAACATCGAGCGAAGTTGAGATGTCATTTCTATCTAAAGTTGGATTAGATGAAACAATCATTTTAGATCGTGTTGAAAAAGAAGCAGACATTGATTTGGTCAAATTATTACTCAAAGAGTTTTATCGCGTCAAGCTAAACTTAGATCCGTATAACTGGGAAATTATCAAAGGTTGGAGTGAAAAAGTCAACACCTATAAAAATCCGATTTACTCGTTCAAAGTTCGCGATAAAGAAATCAAAATAGAAACCCACACAGAATCTTTATCACATGTACAAATACCAAAAGTTGCCTTGCCAAAGTACCAAGCTTGGGGCGATATTTTAAAATGGTGTTTGCAAGAAAATGTTCCAGGCGAATTTCCATATACAGCAGGATTATATCCGTTTAAACGTACAGGAGAAGATCCAGCGCGAATGTTTGCCGGAGAAGGCGGACCCGAACGAACGAACAAGCGTTTTCATTACGTAAGCGCAGGAATGCCCGCAAAACGATTATCCACAGCTTTTGATAGCGTGACGTTGTACGGAAATGATCCAGATGTGCGACCAGATATTTATGGTAAAATTGGAAATGCAGGTGTTTCTATTTGTTGTTTGGATGATGCGAAAAAGCTCTATTCAGGGTTCAATTTGGCAGATGTAATGACGTCAGTAAGTATGACGATCAATGGTCCAGCGCCGATGTTATTAGGATTTTTCATGAATGCAGCCATCGATCAGCAATGTGAAATTTACATCAAAGAAAATGGTCTAGAAGCGGAAGTTGAAGCGAAGATTGCAGAAATTTACAACCAAAAAGAACGTCCAAAATACAATGCCGAATTACCAGAAAGTAACAATGGGTTAGGATTGATGTTACTTGGCGTTACAGGCGATCAAGTATTGCCAAAAGAAATTTACGAAGACATCAAAGTAAAAACCATTGCGCAAGTTCGTGGAACGGTTCAGGCAGATATCTTAAAAGAAGATCAAGCACAAAATACCTGTATTTTTTCTACGGAATTTGCATTGCGATTGATGGGAGACGTACAAGAATATTTCATTGAAAATAATGTGCGTAACTTCTATTCGGTGTCTATTTCTGGATATCACATCGCGGAAGCTGGCGCTAATCCAATTACGCAATTGGCATTGACGTTATCCAACGGTTTCACATACGTGGAATACTATTTAAGTCGTGGAATGGACATCAACAAATTTGGTCCAAACCTATCATTTTTCTTTTCCAATGGAATTGATCCTGAATATGCTGTAATTGGTCGTGTGGCACGTAAAATTTGGGCGAAAGCCATGAAACATAAATACGGCGCAAATTCGAGAGCACAAATGTTGAAATATCACATTCAGACTTCTGGACGTAGTTTGCACGCGCAAGAAATTGATTTCAACGACATTCGTACCACATTACAAGCTTTATACGCAATTTACGATAACTGTAACTCGTTGCATACCAATGCGTATGACGAAGCGATTACGACACCAACGGAAGAATCGGTTCGTCGCGCGATGGCAATTCAGTTGATTATCAACAAAGAATTAGGCTTGGCAAAAAACGAAAATCCAATACAAGGTTCGTTTATCATTGAAGAATTAACAGACTTAGTGGAAGAAGCCGTTTTACTAGAATTTGACAGAATTACTGAACGTGGCGGCGTGTTAGGAGCCATGGAAACCATGTACCAACGTTCTAAAATTCAGGAAGAAAGTTTATACTACGAAACCTTAAAACACAACGGACAATTCCCGATTATTGGAGTGAATACGTTCTTGAGTAGTAAAGGTTCGCCAACAGTCGTTCCAAAAGAAGTCATTCGTGCTACGGAAGAAGAAAAACAATATCAAATCAGAATCTTAGAAAATCTTCACAAAGCACATGATACGGACGAATTATTGCGTGAATTACAGCTAAAAGCCATCAGAAATGAAAATATTTTTGAAGCGTTGATGGATGTTTGTAAAGTCTGTTCTTTAGGACAAATTACCGCTTCGTTATTTGAAGTTGGTGGACAATATCGGAGAAATATGTAGTTTCATCTAAACAGAAAGTATATCCTACCAAAAATGTATAAATCGTGTCGGTTTATACATTTTTTTTATGCGGTAATTTAAAAGGAAGTAATTTTAACACATTAAAAATAAATACAATAGCTTCTTTAACATCAAAAAACAAGCTAAAAAATATTTTCATTGAAAAGCTGATTTATGGAGACTTTTCAGGGCATCCGCATCCGCGGAGAAAAGTCTCTATCAGCCATGAAAACATACATCAAAAACGAACTATACTAAAATAGTAATCTGATCACTACTATGAAAAAGTGTCACAAAAAGTCGGGGTCTTAGCTTTGCGTGGCACTTTTATTTTTTTGAAGCTGCCGTTGAAGTAAGTAATCTTACGAATACATCTTTTCATTCATACTGGTTGTAAACGATTTATTAAACATACATTTCTTCAATATTATTGCTCACTATATGTATGATCTTTAAAGAGTAAAAAATAATTGTGGACTAAAAAGGAATGTCAAGACACATTCCTTTCTTTCTTTTTTTGTAACTTTAAGCTTATAAACCAAAATTAAAAGTCATGAAAAAAAGAAAATTCAAAAGTTTAGTATTGAGTAAAAAAACAGTATCTACATTGACTCACACAATTAAAGGTGGTGGACCAACAGATTATAATTGTGGAGGTACAGCTGCTGGTTGTGTGACGCATAATCCTACATGTTTAGAGCCTACTGGAATTAGTTTTTGTATTCGTTGTATGGAAGATTTTACAGAAGGTTGTGCAACATACCCGTTCTGTTAACGAATAACTCATTAGAAACTCAAATCATTTCAGGCGGCGCAACAGCAACCAAAAGTTGTTCCGTGGATCTAACTGAAAACGAAAGGAATGTCAAAAGGCATTCCTTTTTTTAATTTTTGTATCTTTATAAAGATAAAACCAAAACGAAAACATCATGAAAAAAAGAAAATTTAAAAGTTTAGCATTCAACAAAAACACCATTTCTACGTTTGATCAACTTCACAAAATACAAGGAGGAAATCGTTCACAGACGAGTTGTTTATGTATGGATACAATGTGTGAATGTAAAATGGAATCTCCATTACGTTAAAATTAAAAATGATTGTGTAAAAGGATTTTTTGTCAAATTGAATTTTACACAATTGTTTACTTAAATGCTTTTCGAGTGCGTTTTCGAAGTTTGGCAAGTTTATCTTTGTAAAATACCTTTAATTCATCAATAAATGCATACGGATTTTCATATTCAGAAAGGACTTTGTAGAGTGATGAATTTTTTAATTCGCATAATTTTTCTCTAAGTGCTTCTATTTCAATACTAATATGTGAAGTTTTACTTGCGTGAATTTGCACGGAAGCTTTCTCTGTGAGTGCTGTGAATGAGGCATCACTAAAAATATGTGCATGATAGGCTTGCAAAGCTTTCAAATCACCTTCTTTGTAAATTTGAATCAGCTTTTTCGTGACTTCCGTTGCCAATTCAGTTTGCTCTGGCTGCATGGAAAATTTATCAGGATGCACATGAAACATAGCTTCTTTATACAAACGTTTTTTTTCTTGTGTGTCGTCAGTATTGATTGTTTTCTCCGTTGATTTCGCAATTATTTTCAATCCTTTTGGAGCGATATACTTTTTTCCGCGCTGTTTTTGGGCTAAACGTTGTTGTTTTTTGCCAAGTTTCAAGTCTTTATAAATTACTGTCAATTCTTGAACTTCCACTATTTCGTCTGCCAAATGATTGTAAAGCAATGTTTTAAATGCTTGTAATTCTTGTGTTGTAGCATCAAGTTCTTTCTGCAATTGTTGTAATTGCAATTGCAAATCGATTTTTTCAAGATTTGTATCTACGGGAAGATTTTCTTCAGACATGACACAAAAATACAATACAAAAGTCAAAGAAAAATTGAAGTGTTATAAAAAACGTTTCAAAAACAAGAAGAAGTCAATTTTTAAAAGTTAGCAAATTTACATCTGGAAGTATATCATCAATAATTTTTTCAAAAGCATCTTCATTTGCTGGACTCGGCGCATTATTTACCACGATTTTATTTTTTTGATCTACAATTAAATAACGTGGTATTTGATGTACTTCTAACGCTTTTGCTAAAGATGATTTTTTTCCTTTCAGTAATAAATATGAATTTCTAAAATGTAAAGATTCACTCAATTCTTCGCCTTTTTTCAGCCATTTTTCTTTATCGTCATCAATAGAAAGATAAATCCATTCTACATTATTTTCCACAGACAAGCGATCTTTGAACGGTTTATTTTCGTTAATTTGTTTCACACACGGTGGACACCAACTTGCCCAGAAATCAATCACTTTTATTCGTTTATTAGAGCGATTAAAAATAGTTCGCAACGTAATTGTGTCGCCCAAATGATTGATCATTTTAGCATTTAAAGCACTTTCGGAGAGTTCAAAATCGTAGGTGAGAATGTCGTTTTTAATTTCTTCCATTTTCTCTATATATGATTTTTTATCCGCAATTTTTTTACTATATTCTTCAATAAGATTGAGCATGTATGTTCTATTTTCATTACTGTAAGCAAAGCCTTTGTTGTAATAGTCGTTAATCATTCTGCCTATGGCGTACTCTTTCAAATCTCCTTCTAAATTATTCTCAATATAATTTTTTTCAGCAATTATTTTTTCTTTGGAATAAGCAGGATAATCAGAAGTTTCAAAGTAATTTCGTATGAAAGCATTAATGTTATTTTTAAAAAAATGACTGTGTCGCAACGCTTTTGAATCTTTAAATTTTTCAATTTTCATGTTGTCTAAATAGGAAGTCAAATCAAAAATTACTTCTTTATTTGAATATTCTTTTTGCGCAAGGTTTTTCAAACAATCTGCTTCATTAAAGTAAATATCAATGGTTGTTGCTTTTACATTTCGTGGATTGATGAGGTTGTTGTAATATTCAAATTCTAAATGTTCATTAAACACATCAAGAAATTCTTTGGATAGAGTATGTTTGGCTTTATAATTTGCGACAAATTCTTTCTTCTGCTCATATATAGATTTAATTTTTTCTTTATATAAAAAAAGATCTCCTGCATAAGGAGATATAGAATAACGTGGAGTTTGGGCGTCTAGTTTCGTGAATAAATTATTTTGTGCGGCATTTTTCCCTGTAAATACTATTTTTTCATTTTTCACTTCAAAATGAATCGTATCATTTGGAGCAATGTAAATATAAGTAAGATAAAACTTCTTGTCTCCACTTGGAGAAAATTCCATCAACATTGGTGCTTCTATATTTTTTAACAAAAGAAGCATGGAATCATTTTGAATATTCTTTTCAAAATCTTGATGATTTTTTTCAAAAAGATATGAACTATTCATCAAATTTAAACGTTTAAAAATCCCTGGATCATCTGATTTTCCTATGACAACTATATGATTAGAATTAGCAGACTTTTCAGATTTCACTTTAATTTTTGCTGCATTTCCATAAGTTTTCTCCTCGGTTTCAAGAGAATTGTTGGATTTATAGTTAGGAATAAAATTGTCGTATGTTGAAGTTCCTAGCTGACGATGGATTCCTTTTTTTGATGTCAATAGTAAACAACTGAAAATTCCGATAAGCAGACTCGCTACTATGATGGTTTTTTTTTGCATGAAAACGTGTGATTAAAAATACAACCTTAAATGTAAGTAAATATAACTTTGTAATTTTACGGATAGCCGTAAAAGATGTTTTTTTTATAAATATCTAAGATACAAGAGCCATTTTATAATGACTCTTGTAATTTTTTGATAGATCAATTTCCACCACCAGAGCAGATTTTAGCACCGCCTCTGCCTTCACATGTTGTGTCCATTTCATCACAACTATTTACTGTGTGTGATGTGTCATCATTACACAATACAGTTGCAGTTTCATCAAAAAGTTCTGCATTTCCAAATCCAGCAACGATTTCTTTCATTTCGTCTCTGCTTAACAAGTTTTTAGAGGTTTTTAAGTTGATAGTTTTCATAATAATAAAAAGTTGATTTAATAAAAATTCCTACTCTGTTAATAGCTTTTCGGATTCCGCTAGTTTTATGGTTTTATCGTCGATTAATTCTTCGATAAAGTATTTCAAATCTGATATTTCATATATTTTAGGATAGGCGTAACCATTCACAAAGATGCATGGCGTAAACGTGAATTTATGTTCAATACACCACAAACGTTGCAATTGAAGCATTTCGTCACTATTTTTTGAATCTGTTATATATTGGTGTTTTTTCAACCATTTTTCATGATTATTTGTTTCGTAAAAATCATCTAAGGCATTGAAAAAAGCTTCGTTTCCAAATTTCTCATGAATATGCACGAGGTTTCTAAGTAGTAGTTTGGTAGAATTTCCGCGTTTTTCCAAATTCACATTATAGATAAACCGAACTGCGATCTGTTTTTCGTGTTTTTCCAAGAAATTCCTTAACATTTTATATGGCGCTTTGCAAAATCCACAATACGTACTTGTAATAAAGTCAATAGTGATTTCTGCATTTGTATTTCCAAAAAATAAGGTGGTTTGAGGGATTGCAAACGTAGAGTTTGAAATAAGGGAGTTTTTGAAAATATCATAATTTCGTTTGAATCGATTGGCTTGAATTAATTCATTTTGTACATGATTAATGGTAGTTAATTTATCTTTTACATACTGCCAACTTATACAGAGTGAAAGAAAAATGAATAGCTGTAAATTGTACTGAAATAGCGTTGCTTCGATAGAAAACTGAAAACCTACAAATGTCGTTATATACACAAATTCAAGCATAAAAATTCCAATGATCGAAATACAAATTGGACACCATTTTTTAATGACGAATTTTTGATAATAGATAGAAAGCAACAATATCGGAATCGCAGCAATAAGCAATATGGTTTGAGTTTGAAAGAAGAAATTAATGGATTTTGTCAATACAGCGATACCGAATGTCACCAGTTGAAAGCTAAAAAAAGTAATGCTCAAATCGCTAAAATTGATTTTCTCGAAGAATTTCCATGCAGAAGAATCTATCACGGTTGCGCAATTTTGTTTGTCGGTTGTTCCGCAAAAATCATCAAGTATTGTATGATGAATATTGAATATTTTTTTCATCGCAATAATGGAAAACACACATCCAATAAGTGGAAATAGGAAAAATAATAGCGCTTGAAAATTTGAAAAAAGCGGTTTTAAAAGAAATAGAAACGAAAGCAGACAACTTATAATTACATACTGTTGAAAGGTAATTTTTTTAAGTTTTGGTTGTTTTTCTAAACTATTTTCAACCAAAAAAACAATACCTTTCCATTTTTCTAATAAAGAAGCTTTAGAAATTGTAACGGCTTTTGAATTTTGATAAACAGTATAGGAATAATTTGGAGTTTGAGTTTCTACAAAAGCTAAAGAATCATTGTTGCTACCTTGGAGTTTTGTCATAAACATGGAAGGCAATGAATAAATTTCCGTTGGATTCACGTGCAAAGCGCCATTGCTAACATTAAAGAAACTTAAAGTGTCACTTACCGCCAATAAAGAAGGATATGCTGGATGCGATTCATATTGAATGGCAAACTCTTTTTCGTTGATAAAAACGTTTTGTTTCTTCAAATACAAGAACAACATTTTAAAATTAGTCATTGAATTCTTTTGTTATTTGAAGCCTAATATATCAAGTTAATTGTAAGAAATTTTACGTAAAACCGTAAAAAGAGAAAAATACTTAAAAATAAGGATGAAATTTGTAGTTACTTTTATGGAAATCTTATATCTGATTTACAGATAGATACCTAAATTTGAGAAAATAAATTTTAGTTTTATTCCACAGCGTGCATCTTTTTAACACAATCTCCGTCTACTATATGAACTTTAAAATTTGTAAGAATATGAAAACTGATAAAAATTGTACATGCTCATGCACCAACTGTCAAAATGGAAATTGTACTGAATGTACTTGCGAAAATTGTACCTGCGCCAACTGTACTTGTTAAATAAATACCATAAATTTAAAGCCTAAACGAGTCTTGTTTGGGCTTTTTAAGAAGAAAAAAACATGACTACTACCGAACTTTGGGAAACCTACGCAAATGATGTAAAACGCTTGATTATGAGCAAGGTAAAAGATGCACAAATCACAGACGATTTGTCGCAAGAAGTATTCATCAAAGCGCATACAAAATTAGCAACCCTAAAAGACGAACGCAAAGTAAAATCTTGGTTGTTGAGCGTGAGTAGAAATATGGTGTTGGATTATTTTCGGAAGTCAAACAAAGAAGTTTCATTAATAGACGAAGAAGTTAGTATAAATGATGAAAACTATGCACATTCGGAAAAAGATTGCTTGCCTGGAATCATTAAAAATCTTCCTCAAAAATATAGAAATCCACTTTTGCTATCTGACATTAAAGGCATGAAACAGGCGGAAATTGCGTCTCAATTAAATCTACCATTAGCAACAGTAAAATCACAAATACAACGCGGACGCAAACTCATTGTGCAAGGTTATATGGATTGTTGCGATTATAAACTCAATGACAAAGGACTTTTAATTGGTGAAGTCAAAGACCAAAAGCAATGTAAAGTTTGTCGGTAAATAGTTGTTAGCTTGAGTTCAAAATAAGAAATCAGTAATATAATTGCTGAGCGTACTAAAATCAATACTTTGTCACTTCGAGCCTTTCGAATGCCGCTCACGATAAACTAAAGTCGAGAAGCTACAAAATGCTATTTTTTCACAACTACACCATCAAAAAAATGAACACATTTATATATTATTTCATTCCGATATTTTTTGTCGGATACTTTTTTATTGCTTTTATCCTGAAAAGCATTATAACTTCCAAAAAGATTGGAAAGTCAGCAATGGTCATGCCTAAAGACGATTCTGCTCATGGCATTATCGGTAATTATTTTGGATATACAATTGTGGCGATCTGCTGCTATATCGTCTTCATGATCTTTCAAAAAGAGGCTTTGGAATCCTTTTTTAATTACACTTTCGTGAAGTATCTCGGAATTATTGTATGCTTAATTTCTCTTTCAATAACCGTAATTGCGCAATATCAAATGAAAGATTCTTGGCGTATCGGGATTGATCCAAAAGAAAAAACAACCTTAATTACTTCGGGATTATTTCGTTTCTCTCGAAATCCAATATTTCTAGGAATGTTATTGAGTTTGCTGGGTTTATTTTTACTACAACCGAATTATATAACTTTATTTTTCTTCATCATTGCATACGTCTTAATTCAAATTCAAGTGCGATTGGAAGAAGAATATCTACATAAAATTCACCAAGAGAAATATCAAACCTATACAAATACCGTTGGACGATTTTTTACGGTGTAATAGTTCCAATTTCGTCAATACCAGTAACCGTTTCATTTGTTTTGCGTAAGATCGTTTCTACCTTTGTAATTTTATGAATGACATACAAGGCTAATACAATTCCTATAATATCTATAACATCAGAAATAATAGAATACGCATTGGCGTCAACAAAACTAGGAATGTCAAAAGCTTTATCATATTTTCTACTAGCATAACTAGCAAATATATTATTAAAAATCATAAAAATCCACCATAAGGCAATGAAGGAAGTATCCGTATCAATTTTTAAATTTGAATTATACTCTTTAATGGCATATTGCGTTTTTAAATAAATTTCTTTCGCCGTGGTAATCGGTCGATATAAACTTACAATCGGAACAAAAAATCCCCATGCAGAACCATTTTCACTATATTCCATGGGTTGATGCTTTCGGATCAAATTTCCGTAAGCTCTTTTAAACCAACGCACAAAAAATACAATAGAAATAATATATATTACAAATTGAGCAATGCGCATGATGGGTACAATAATATCTAAAATTTCAATGGTGGATATATCAGATGGATTATTGGCGTAGTTTTGAATCACAAAACTTTGGTAAATAATGAGTAAAATAGTAATGGCATTAATAGCTATAAACACATAAAAAACCAGTGTAATGTCTTTACTACGTTCTGAATTATCTCTAATTTCTTCTTCCATAATTTTTTATAATACAATTCCGATATCTTTTCTGAATCATCAGTCTTGTGATTTCTGTGATGTCATATTGAATGTAATCGAAATATTGGAGTGCAAAGAAAATAAAAACTATAAAATAATAGTGTAAATTGAAATTTTATTTATCAAAGTTGCTCCAAAAACTCAAACGAGTCTAACAGGTTTATTTAATAATCGTATGCGGATAACCTTCTAATGTCCAGTCAATCACCAAACCGCCAGCGAGACTTTTGGCAATTTCTTTTCCGTATAAATATTCACACAAATACAAAGCCGCTTCAAACGATTTTGCGCCGCCTGCGGAAGTAATAAATTTTCCATCATGCACAAACAATGTATTGTCTCTGATATCTAAATTTGGAAACATTTTGCGCATCTTGTCAATATCGCTCGGAAACGTCGTAGAAGCTACATTATCAAGCAATCCAGCTTTTGCCAACACAAATGCGCCATCACAATGTGAGGTTACAAATTCAGCATCTTTAGCAACTTTCTGTACAAATGCAATCATTTTTTCATCGTTCAAATCGGTATCTAAATGATGTTCAGCACTTGGTACAACTAAAATATCAATCGTAGGTAAACTATCTTTCAAATAATTAAAATCCGGGAGAATTCGCATGCCTTCAAACGCCGTTACCGCTTCGTCTGTATTGGCAACCGTAAACACATTCATCGCTTTGATATTCTCACGAAAAATAGTATGCTGAAAAATATCGTAAGGTGCTGTCAATTCGGTATTAAAGACTCCATCCATTATCAAAAAACCAACATTATAACGATTCGGTTCAAGCTTGGGAAATTTTTTCACTTGGACATTTGATAAAGTATCTTTCTGATTTGCATTTACGTTGAGCGGAGTTGAAACGTTATTTTCACAACTCATCACAAACAGTACAAACGTTAAAAGTAAGATGATTTTTCTCATTGCAATAAGTTAGCGATTATAATTTTGTAAATTTAGCCATTCAAAATTAATCAACTTACAATGATAAAATATTTTTTTAGACTAACTTTAGTGATAGTCCTTTTATTCACAGCTTGTAAAGACCAAAAAACGATCAATACTGAAGCTGATGAAGCTGAAAAAACGTATGTAAAAAACAACTACGATAAGCAAGAAGTTACCATCGAAATGCGCGACGGAATCAAGTTGCACACGACTATTTATTCTCCAAAAGATAAAAGTCAAAAATATCCAATTTTAATGATGCGTACACCGTATAGTTGTAAGCCTTACGGCGAGAACGAATACAAAGAGAAAATTGGTCCAAATGTACATTTAATGAAAGAAGGAAACATCATTGTCTATCAAGATGTGCGTGGTCGTTGGATGAGTGAAGGTGTATATGACAATATGCGCGCGTACATTCCAAACAAAACAGATAACACACAAATTGATGAATCGTCCGATACGTATGATACCATTGATTGGTTGGTGAAAAATGTAGAAAATAACAATGGAAATGTGGGAACTTGGGGAATTTCGTATCCTGGTTTTTATGCTACGTATGCTACAATTGACGCGCATCCAGCATTAAAAGCTTCGTCTCCACAAGCGTGTATTGGCGATTTCTTTTTTGATGATTTTCATCACAATGGAGCGTTTATGTTGAGTTATTTTAGAGCAGTTTCTTTATTTGGAACGATGAAAGATGTGCCAAAAGATTCGGCTTGGTACAAATTACCCGATTTAGGTACGCAAGATCAATACCAATTCTTTTTAGATGCAGGACCGTTAAGTAACTTAAATAGTTATTTTGAATATGAAAAATTGGACAATGTATTGACGTCAAAATCAGATAATATTGATGATGTATTTTGGAAGGAAATCATCGATCATCCAAATTATGATAGTGTTTGGAAACCAAAAGGATTGATTCAAAATTTAAAAACTATAAAACCGTCTGTTGCGACGATGATTGTCGGAGGTTTTTTTGATGCAGAAGATTTATACGGACCTTTTGAAACCTACAAAACCATTGAAAAAAACAATCCAAATAATTACAATACGATGGTTTTTGGACCGTGGGATCACGGAAGATGGGCGAGAAGTGACGTAAAAAACTTTGTTGGAAATTATTATTTTGGCGATTCTATTTCGTTAAACTTCCAACGTGATGTGGAAACGAAATTTTTCAATCATTTCTTAAAAGGTGATGGAAGCAAAAATTCAGGTTTGCCAGAAGCGTATGTATTTGATACAGGAAAAAAAGCATGGAGCAGTTATGAAAGTTGGCCGCCAAAAAATGCGGTAAAGCAAGAAATGTATTTAAATGCCAATCAAGAATTATCTACCACTAAAAATGGTGATTCAAAAGAAGTGTTTATCAGCGATTTAAAACGTCCTGTGCCATATTCGGAAGATATCAAAACTGTGTTTACACCCCGAAAATATATGACAGACGATCAGCGTTTTGCAGCACGTCGCCCAGATGTTGTGATCTTTGAAACAGATGTGTTGACTGAAGATTTTACCCTTGCGGGAGATATTTTAGCGAAACTAAAAGTAGCAACTACCGGAACCGACGCCGACTGGATTGTAAAAGTGGTAGATGTGCATCCAGCAGATGCCGAAGAACAAGAAGAAGGCATGCAAGATCATTTAAAAATGAGCAATTATCATTTAATGGTGCGAAGTGAAGTGATGCGTGGACGTTTTCGCAATAGTTTTGAAACTCCAGAACCATTTGTACCCAACGAAAAAACGGCTGTAAATATCAAATTGCAAGATGTGTATCATACGTTTAAGAAAGGACACAAATTACAAATACAAGTACAAAGCACGTGGTTTCCACTCATCGATTTAAATCCACAAACTTTTGTACCTAATATCTATAAAGCTAAAGAAGAAGATTTTAAAAATCAGACACATACGGTTTTTAATGATTCAGCGATTGAGTTTACGGTGTTGAAGTAGTCTTCGAGAACCTCAGACTACGCAAATGAGAACTTCAGACGATATCTTTTTTTGCTATTAGAAAACGTCAGTTCGAGTGCCAAATCTATGATTGGTGTATCGAGAATCGCTTTAAAATCAAAATGCTTCTCGATACAATTTTCTCCGAAAATTACTCGAAGTGACGTTTTAGATAACTAACTGTGAACTGAAAACTAGACGACTTGTGTTATTTTGTATTAGATTCCTTTTTTAGTTCGGTTGTGTAGCCAAATTGATAAAAACATCGCAATAATTCCGTATGTTCCCGTGACAAACCAATTGACTTGATGTCCAAAATTTGCTACAATTTCCAATCCTGTTTTTGAACTGAAAATATGTGCTAATGAAAAAGCCATGGCGTACAGTGCCATATAACTTCCTTCGTATCCTTCTTTAGCTCTTTTAATGGCGTACGAATTTGTATAGGGAAATCCAATCATTTCGGCAATTGTGATAATTACGATATTCACAATTAAAATACCTATCCAAAAGTTGTAAACCAACACATAAAAACTCAGCCCAAATAATACACAAGCATAGATAATTAGCTTCGTATTAGGAATTTTCAATCGTTCTAAATAACTGACAAACGGCATTTCAAATACCACAATAATCGCTACATTGATAAACATAATGAGTCCTGTGTCAAACTCTGTCAAGTTGAACTGTACATTTTGATAAATTGGCATGGTAATGATTAACTGGAAAAAAGCCATGCCTATAAAGAAGTAAATTGCAATAAAAATCCAGTAACTTTTATCTTTATAAACTGCGTTTTTTTCAGATGCAATTTCAGTATCACTTTTTTCAATAGTCGGTCTTTTTTGTTCTTTCACCAAAAAATAGAAAATAATAATTGCAACGATACAGGTAATACCATCAATCCAAAATAACATGTCATATCCTTGTTTGACGATTATCAAACCTGCTAATGTTGGTCCAATACCCATTCCTAAGTTAATTGCCAAGCGAATCAGTGCTAACGAACGCGTTTGATTTTCGGGTTTGCTATAGGCTTTGAGCGAAACAAAAATGGCAGGACGAAACATATCGGCAATCGTCATAAGTCCCATAATGGCAAAACACAATCCCCAAAAAGATGTTACGTATTGCAATCCGATAAATCCAAATCCTGTAATGAAGAGACTGAAAATCATGATTTTATAAAATCCGATTTTATCTACCAATTTTCCACCTAAAAAAGAGCCAAGCAACGAACCAATTCCAAAAAAGGCAAGAATTGATCCTGAATCACTTTCGCTAAATTCTAATTCTTTGGTTAAATACAATGATAAAAACGGAATCACCATGGTTCCAGCTCTGTTAATAAGTGAAATTAAAGCGAGAAACCATATTTCTTTTGATAATCCTTTAAATGAACCAGTGTAGTTAGCGTACATCTTTTTCATGATTCGTGTTTTTGATTGGTTAATGATTGTTTTAGTTTAAAATTTTTAGATGAGACTCCGCTTTTTCAGTCGAGTTAGTTCAACTTGCTCTATTGGATTTCATCAAAAAAAAAAGTCCGACTGCGAAGTCGGACTTTTAAAATTGTTATATGTGATATCTATATCAGCACAATATATAAGCGTCCGAGCCTCTTTCCCAAGAAGTTCTTTGTACATACTTATTTACTGTGGTAATCGTCATTTTTTCTTTTATTTACATTCAAAACTACACAAAAATTGAATACAAAAAATAATTTTTTTTAATTATTTGATAAAATGTACTCTCAAAAAATCACTTTTCTGTAAAATGAGAAGTATCAAATCATAAAAAAAAAGGCAGCAACTAATATTTTTTTAGTTACTGCCTTTCAATTGTTTAGGTTAAATATTTTCTTGTCTTATTTAAAAGATAGTTTATTATTTTACAATCATCTTTTTAGTTTCCATTATTTTTCCACCAGAAACTAAGCTATAGATAAACATACCTTTACCAATGTCATTAGAGTTGATTACCAATTCTCCTTTTTGATTTGGCAAGTTGTATTCTCTGATAAACTTTCCTGTCATATCAAAAATAGCGATGTTTGCTTTTGCATCATTTGGCAATGTGTAACTAATAGTTGCTTGATTGCTAAAAGGATTTGGAATGTTTTGTTCCATAGAGAAACCTACTTCTTTGATATCTCCACGATTTCCATCTTTAGAAATACCTTCTCCTTTGATATTTTCTAATTCACTTTCTAATGATGCTACTTTTTCGTTTAATTCTTTGATGCTTGAAGTTAATACAGAAATTAATCCTGTATAATTTACAGCTTTGTACTCAAACGTATCTACTTGATTGTTTTCTTTATCTAAAATAGGCTTGTTGATCGTAGTTACCAATTCAGGAAATACCTCTTCAATATTTTGAGCTAAAAACCCATGTTGCAATTCACTAGGCAAATTCAATTGATCATTCGGTTTAAATGTATAGGTTACAGCATCTAACTGCGCTAATTTGTCCAATACATTCGTTTCACTTTTAATATTGTCTTTTAAGTTTTTATCGGAAACTGTAAAAGTTCCAGTTACAAAAACATTTCCATTAAAATAACCTGCGTAGCGGTTTGTAGCAGCTGGAGAAGTTCCATAAATAGCAGCTCCGAAGCCAGTTCCAGTACTTGGAATTGATCCAAAAACTGCATACGAACTACCATTGCTTGTACCTGTTATGGTAGATCTTACTCCTGTATTTTGATAAGTTCCACTTGTGCTAACATTGATACCTGTAGAAAGATAAGATGAACCACCACTTTGAACTTCAATACCTGTTTTTATGTACCCTGAAACATTATTAATAGCTTTGATTCCTGTGAAATAACTACCAGAAGTAGACGTGTTTTCTACAATTAAACCTGTACGAGTACTGCTAGAAAGAGTACTGTAATCGATACCTACTAAAGGCTCATTTGAAGCTAACGGATTTCCAAAAAACGTTTTACCTTCATTGGTCATGGTTGCTACTAGTGTAGAACTTGTGGAAGTGAAACTGTCGGAAACTCTAAACTCTAAGCTTGTTTTTTTAAAATCATTATCACCTATCCATTGAATTCTAGGATTTGTATCGCCTAAATCTTGATATCCCATAGTTAAAGCTCTATTCTTTAATTGAAAGCGTAAACCAAATACAGTCTGACTACCCGTATTTAATTTACCGATAGAAAACCATTGACTCGTGTTAAAGTCAAAAGCAGATCCTGCATCTAATTGAGTAATTAAACCAGGTCTGAATCTGAAAATTTCTTGCCCACCAAATTGTTGAGGTATTGGGCTGAAAATAGAAGACTGTACAGTACCAAAAGATTGGTTTTGCGAAAAGCACAGTACACTAAAAAGTAATGCGAAAATAAATGTAATTTTTTTCATGGTTTTGAATTGATTAGTTATTAATGTTTAAAGATATCGTTAAAAAGTTAAACAAAAGTAAGGTTTAACCGTAAAAAAAAGGCTTCTTTCTGTAATTCAAATTAATTTATATTGTGTATCTAAAAACAACTTAATCAGTAATTTAAGTATATGTTTTTATGCTTTAAAGAAGGGAATTTTGTGTACGTTTTAACGATGTAGTTTGGAATTGTAAAAAGTGAAGATGCGCTCCGCTAGAAATAATAAAAACTAAAAATCTTCAATTATTTGGTGGTAAATTGTATTTTTGAATGTATACTGCCTTTGAAAAATTATATAATTAACTTGAATTGTTACGAATGAAAAATAGCTTTCTGATTATCTGTATTTTACTAATGAATGTAGGTTGTTCACAAGAAAAAAAAGAATTAGTAGGAGAAACTGAATTTCAGCGAGAATTGAATGCGGAATATAAAGATGCTTCAAAATCGCCTCTAAAAGCAAAAGATTTAAAAACCTTTGAGGCATTACAGTTTTTTCCAGTAAATGATAACTTTAAAGTAACGGCAAGTTTTAAGCTAACACCTGATTCAAAACCATTTAAAATGGCAACTTCTACCACACGAACGCCCATTTATAAGTGTTTTGGAATTGCTACATTTACATTGAATGGAAAAGAATTCTCACTAGAAGTCTATCAAAGTCAAGATCCAGATAAAGATCCGAAATACAAAGACGATTTGTTTTTACCGTTTACCGATGAAACCAATGGTTTTGCAAGTTATGGTGGTGGAAGATATATCGATTTGAAAATTCCCGAAGGAAACACTATCGAAATTGATTTCAACAAAGCATACAATCCATATTGCGCATACAATGATCGGTATTCGTGTCCTATTCCGCCAAGAGTCAACTTTTTAGCGACAGAAATCAACGCAGGCGTAAAAGCTTTTGAGAAGCATTAAAGTTCATTCATGTAAAAGGAATGATTTAGTACAGCGTATAAAACTACACGATTCTATACTTAATAATTTTTAGTAAAATAGAAATGAACCTCTATATAGAAAGATACCTGTCTTTGCAGGAATGTAATTAAAAATACTTTACGACATACATTCCTAAAAAAACAGCCGCAAAACCAATAACAAAACTAGCGATTGTGTATACAGAAAATGTCATAAAATCACCTGACTTCAAGAAGATATGATTTTCATACGCAAAAGTTGAAAAAGTTGTAAAACCACCACAAAATCCTGTGGCAAGTAACAACGTGTGTTGTTGGCTAATAGCTTCATTTTTAGCGGCATATCCTAAAATAATTCCAATCAATAAACTTCCTAAAATATTAGCAGCAAAAGTTCCATAAGGAATTCCTGATGCGCCACTATTTAGATATTTACCAAGTAAAAAGCGCAATGCACTTCCAAATCCACCGCCCAAGAAAACTAATAAAAATTGTTTCATCTGTTTTTAAAAAAATAAAAAGATTGTCTAAAAGTAGTCATTGCACATCATTTAGACAATCTTTCAATATGAATTACTATAAAGGTTATTTTATAGGATAATAAATATCAGTTTGGATATCAGCGGGTTTTACATTCTCAGGATCATTTACATACAATTCCCAAATTGGACCATTTTGAGTAAAGCCATTCTTTGCCATATCTACATTAATAGCCGTATGTGCTTCATAATCGCCTGTTCCGTACGGACCAAACTTAGAAATCATAGCTACTTTTCCTGCTGGAATTTCTGTAATGACTAAATTCTCTGCCGCTGGAGTGTCTGTATCTGCCGGAAGCATAAATCCGATATAAAATTCCGCTTCTTTCGTTTCTTCATCCCATTTCACATACAAAGCTCCAGGAACATACGTTTCTATTTGGTGCATACCTACGTATTGTCCAACTTTTGGCATAGATTCCATAAATAATTTTGTCATGTCTTCCATCGCTGCATCTGTCGTCGTTTTTTGAAGGTATCCAATAAACTTTTGTGCTGGTACATCGTGTTGCATTACTTCACTCAAACGATACGTTTTAGGAGGATTTCTTTCCAATTCCGCTAACACTTCACGCTCTAAATTTTCGAGTCCTTTTTCCTCCATATCTCCTAACATTTTATCCATTCCGCCACTCAAAGCAGCAAACAGTTTAAATATAAAAGCAGTCTTATCACTTTTCATTTCCCAACTTACTTTAGTGCCATCTTCAACTTCTTCAAATGTCCAATACACGTCTGTGGGTTCATAATCGCCAAACTGTAGCACTTGTTCAATAGATGTATTCTGTGTTAAACTCACCGTTTTCATCTTTCCGGGACCATTTTTGCTGGTCCACGTATAATTTGCACCAACTCCAGAAGTCTGATCGTTGTAGGTAACAACTATCGTGGTATCTTCCTCATGCCAAGGTCCCCAAGCTTCCCAATTTTTAAATTCATTAATATTATTAAAAACTACATCAATTGGAGCCTTAATTACTCTGCTTCGCACCACATCGTAATCGTTCGGTCTAGTTGCTATAAAAATCGCTCCTGCAACAACAAGTACTAGTAGTAACAATAGTACATACTTTAGAATCTTCATATTATTTAGTGTATTAGTTAGTAATGCTAATGTACAAATTTTTAATGTTTTAATGAATTGATTACATTTGTGGCAAAAGAATATATATATCACAATATTTACATACTCTTTTTATATTTTTTAAAACCAAATTAAAGAACAGATAAAAAAATAAACGGATGAAATTAAAACCAATTGCTGTAATAGCATTAGCCGCAGGAATACTTTTTTCTTGTGCAAAAAAAGAAGAAGTGGTAAAGGTAGATCCTTATGAAGCTCAATTTATTGAAGTCGCTGAAGATGGAAAGATGGACTTCAAAGTAGAAGAATTTGGAGATGTAGATATCCTACGTTATGAAATCCCTGGATTTGAAGAATTAACTTTGAAGGAAAAGACATTAGTATACTATTTAACACAAGCTGGACTTTCTGGTAGAGATATTATGTGGGATCAAAACTACCGTCACAATTTAACGATTAGAAAAGCATTGGAAAATGTGTATGTAAACTATGAAGGCGATAAAGAATCTGATAATTGGAAGGCTTTTGAAGAATATTTAAAAATGGTTTGGGTTTCCAATGGAATTCATCATTACAATTCAAACGACAAATTAAAACCTGAGTTTACAAAAACATACTTGGAAACCTTATTGGCTGAAACAAATACGGAATTAAAAGGAGAGCCATTAGAGGTAATTTTTAATGATGCAGATAGCAAAAAAGTAAATAAAAAAGATGGTGTAGACAATGTATTGGCATCTGCGGTCAATTTTTACGGACCAGATATTACAAGTGCTGATGTGGAAGAATTTTACAAAACGGCGTACAAAGGACCCGAAGGACAACCAATTGAAGCAGGATTAAACTCTAAGTTAGTTCGTGAAGATGGAAAGTTAGTAGAGAAGGTTTGGAAATCTGGCGGAATGTATGGAGAAGCCATTGATAAAATCATTTTTTGGTTAGAAAAAGCAAAAGGTGTTGCCGAAAATGACAAACAGGCGGAAACCTTAGGTTTATTGATTGAATATTATAAAACAGGAAGTTTAGATACGTGGGATCAATATTGTATTTCTTGGGCAACTTCAACAGAAGGAAACATTGACTGGATCAACGGATTTATAGAAGTATACAACGATCCAAAAGGATACAGAGGTTCGTACGAAACAATTGTACAAGTCCAAGATGTAGATATGTCTAAGAAAATGATTGTATTGTCAGATAATGCACAATGGTTTGAAGATAATTCTCCATTAATAGATATTCATAAAAAAGATAGTGTTGTAGGTGTTACGTATAAATCGATAAATGTTGCAGGAGAAGCCGGAGACGCTTCACCAAAAACACCAATTGGTGTGAACTTACCAAATAACAACTGGATTCGTCAACAACACGGTTCAAAATCAGTTTCTTTGGCAAATATTATCAATGCTTACGGGCAAAATGGCGGCTCAGGTAGATTGAAAGAATTTGTACATGACGATGAAGAATTTGAATTGGAAGAAAAATATGGTAAACTCGCTGACAAATTACACACAGCTTTACATGAAGTAGTTGGGCATGCTTCTGGTCAAATCAACCCAGGCGTTGGACAACCAAAAGAAACCTTAAAAAACTATGCTTCTACAATGGAAGAAGGAAGAGCGGATTTAGTTGGGTTATACTATTTAATGGATCCAAAATTAAAAGAACTTGGATTGGTAGAAGATACCGAAGGTGTTGGAAAAGCGGCGTATGATGGCTACATCAGAAATGGGTTGATGACACAGTTGGTTCGTTTGAAACTTGGAGATGACGTAGAGGAAGATCACATGGTCAATAGACAATGGGTTTCTGCGTGGGTTTTTGAAAAAGGACAAGCAGATAACGTGATTGAAAAAGTGACACGTGACGGAAAAACGTATTTCAATATCAACGACTATGTGAAATTACGTGAATTATTCGGTCAATTATTACGTGAAACTCAACGGATCAAATCGGAAGGTGATTTTGAAGCGGCAAGAGCTTTGGTAGAAGGGTACGGAATTAAAGTTGATCAAGCGATTCATGCAGAAGTATTAAAACGTAACGAACAATTTAAGGCGAATCCTAATGGCGGATTTGTAAATCCTGTGTTAGTTCCTGAAACCAACGAAGCAGGAGAAATTACAGCGATCAAAATTCAGCAGCCAGCAGCATTTGACAATCAGATGTTATATTATTCAAAAAATTTTGGATTTCTAAAGTAGAAATATAGTTTATATATTAGATTCTTATTAGCTTTATTTCTAAACATTAAAATTATTTATTATGAAGAAAAAAAGCATTAAAAAGTTAGAGTTAAATAAAAATTCTATTTCAAAACTAAATAGAGTAGAAATGGAAAGTGTCAAAGGAGCTAGTTTGTGGTACTGTGATTCAGAAGGTCTAGGTTGTATCTTAGAAACTAGATGTGGTAATGGGTTTTGTACAGGTAGTACATCTGCAAATTGTCCACCTCAAACACAAGATTGTACAAATAACTGTGATTTAATTGATCCAGATCCAGATCAGACAAGAGGTTGTCCTTCATATAACGTTGCTTGTTAAATTAAAACTTATATTTACAAAAATTAAGAGGATGCTTCATTGCATCCTTTTTTATACACTACAAACTCATGATTAAACAAGGAAACATCGTAGATATATTCAATAAGAGAATCTATAAAGGAGAAATTCACATTCAAAATGGTAAGATCACCAACATTGTGGCAAAAAATCACAATGTGGAAACGTATATCATTCCGGGTTTTGTAGATGCACACATTCACATAGAAAGTTCGATGTTAGTTCCTTCAGAATTTGCACGTTTAGCAGTCTTACACGGAACGGTTGCAACGGTTTCTGATCCGCATGAAATTGCCAACGTTTTAGGAAAAGCAGGTGTCGAATTCATGATTGAAAATGGTAAAAAAGTACCGCTAAAGTTCAACTTTGGTGCGCCATCATGTGTGCCAGCAACGAGTTTTGAATCGGCAGGTGCGGAGTTGGACTCGAATGATGTAAAGGAATTATTGGAAATGCCAGAAGTCAAGTACTTAACAGAAATGATGAACTATCCAGGTGTACTTTTCAGAGATGAAGAAGTCATGAAAAAAATTGCGTGGGCAAAATACTTCAAAAAACCGATTGACGGACATGCGCCAGGTTTACGAGGCGAAGATATCTCTAGATACATTGCTGCTGGAATTTCTACCGATCATGAATGCTTTACTTATGATGAAGCCTTGGAAAAGTTACAAAAAGGTATGAAAGTCATTATTCGTGAAGGAAGTGCGGCAAAAAACTTTGAAGCGTTAATTCCGTTACTAGACGAACATTTTGAAAACATGATGTTTTGTTCGGACGATAAACATCCAGACGATTTGTTAGTAGGACATATTAATGAATTGTGCGCACGCGCAGTAGCAAAAGGAATCGATGTATTCAAAGTATTGCAAGCGGCTTGCGTAAACCCTGTAAAGCATTACGATTTGGAAGTTGGACAATTACAAATCAACGATGCTGCGGATTTCGTTGTGTTGGAAGATTTGACACACTTTAAAGTCTTAGAAACTTATATTGATGGAATTTGTGTTGCTTCTGGTGGAAACTCACACATAGAAAGTGTACCGTTTCAAATTCTTAATAACTTTCATACGACCCAAAAAAAGGTAGTTGATTTTCAAGTAGAAGCGACAAAAAATCAAATCAGAGTCATAGAAGCGTTGGATGGCGAATTGGTCACAAATGAGTTAATTCTTGATAACTTCATCAAAGACGGAAACTTAGTGTCCAATGTTGAACAAGACATCTTAAAAATGACCGTGGTAAATCGCTATAATGACGATCCGCCAGCAATGGCATTCATAAAGAATTTCGGATTGAAAGAAGGTGCAATTGCTTCTTCTGTCGGACACGATTCACACAATATCATTGCCGTAGGTGTTTCGGACGAAGCCATTTGCAAAGCCGTGAATTTGCTCATCAAAAACAAAGGCGGAATTTGCGCCGTTTCTGAAACTTCCGCAAATATAGTTTCCTTACCAGTCGCCGGAATTATGAGTGCCAAAACGGGTTGGGAAATCGGGAAAGAATACGCCACGTTAGATACTTTAGCCAAACAAATGGGAAGCACCTTACGCGCCCCGTACATGACCCTATCGTTTATGGCATTACTTGTAATTCCGTCGTTAAAACTCAGTGATAAAGGTTTATTCAACGGAACTACTTTTGAGTTTACTTCGTTGGAAGTGTAAGTGGTTGTATGTAATCTTCCGTTAAGTATTTTATTCCTATAAACCCAAATGACAAATAGTGTAAATTCGTATTAATTTAACACATTTATAATTTTAGGGCTATAAAAGTATATTTTATTGAAATATTCTTAATAAAATAACCCGCGGATTGTATTTACAATAATGAAAATAGCTTCCGCGCGACTGCGGAACTTACTTTTGCAAATGTAAATAGCTTCCGCGCGCCTGCGGAATTAACTTTTGCAAATGTAAATAGCTTCCGCGTACCTGCGGAATTAACTTTTATAAATATAAATAGCTTCCGCGTGTTTGCGAAACTAATTTTCATTAATGCACAAAGCTTCCGCAAACTTACGGAAGCTTTGTATAAAGTTGTTCTTTATATTAAAAATGATTGGTTTGTAATTATTGGGCTTTTACAGCGCCAACTCCTAAGGTAAATCGGTATCCAACTTGTAGTTGAAAGAATGAATCTGCATTACCAGAACTGATATCTCTAATACTTTTCATACGTAAGAATATAGAATTTGATTTGTCCAAACCTGGATAATAAAATACTTCTGCTTTTACGGCTTGTGTTTTTAGATAGCCAGGTTCTTCTATATTAAATTCAGAATAGTCACCAATAAAAGAATGCCCTTTAAGTTCATAACCAATATTCAACCCAAAATTATTAAAGCGACGTATTTCTAAATCAATACCAAAACCAAAACCTAGTGTTTTATAGTTAGCATCATTACTATCATCATCTGCATCTGTTCTTACTTTTGTCGCATTATAACTTAGTGGGAAGTAGATAGAAGTCCAAAGAGGAGACTCTTTAAACCATCTAAAATTGATAAGATTTAAATCTACGCCCATTTCTAAATTTGATTTTTCTAGTAACGCTAATTTCTTATCTCTTATTAAATATTCTGTGGACATTGTGCCATCATCATTGTTGACAATTACACCTTCTGCTTTCACAAAACCTGTATCGTCATCAAATCGTGAATAACGCACATACGGAGATATTTTTTTAAGGTAATATAATCCTGTTCTTGGAAAATTAAAAGGATGAATAAAGAAATCTGCTTGCCCCTCTACCTGAAATAAACCGTTTGATTCATCACCAAATAAACCCAACAAATCGGTATAGGTTCTTAAATCCAATACATTTTGTAAATGATTATTATTAATCACTTGATATGAACGTCTTTCAGTTTCCTTAGCCTCTTTATCTTTATTTGATGGAAATTTATAAGATACATCGTCGGGAACATAATTACTTCCAGCATTTGGATGGTAATCAAGGACATCAGTATATTTTACCAATAAATTTTCAAGAGCACTTTCATTATAAACTCCTTGTCCATCTAAACTTATATAATGAGAATATTTGAGAAAATTTCTTTTACTGGCTTTCCGAGAATAATGTAAAATACTTACGGGAGCAGTGCCTTCAAAATAGAATTCAAATTTGTTATCTGTTGAACGTAAGACCAAACGGGTATCCACAATACCGCCTTCGCGTAATTCTATTTGAATGGATTTGAATAGGGCACCTTCAGGGACTTGTTCTTCAAAATATGGTTTCTCATAAGGCTTAGTGTTGGCATTACTGGTTTTAAGCTTCAATTGCTTCACACTGATAGCATAACTGTTTTCATTTTCATAGGAATTTTTATTTTCTAAAAACTCTTCAACTTTATTTTTCTGGTTCTTATTAAAAATAAACAGAAAAATAGGTTTCCTATTTTTAGCGTAAAAATTAACAAACGAATTGTCTCCTGGAATTTCAAACGTTCCTAAGTTTGTTTTGCTATCAATACTGAATATATCTGCTAGAACTTTTTTAGTATTATCATTGCTTAATAAGTCAGAAGCTTTTATAGGTTCATTATCTCCAATAATGAAAAACTTTTCAGGATCGTGTTGTTCTTTTTCTTCAAATAATCTACAATCACGAGCTTTAAATAAACTTAAGATAGAATCTTTGACATTTTCGTGTTCTTTTAGAAACTTTTTGTACTCTTTAAATTTGTTGCAAGAGTCCATAATTTCTTTTTTCAATTCATTATCTAATTTTAGTATGGAATCTCTTTTTTTGGTTTCATCTTTTAGGCTTTTTTTTAGATCATCAAGTTCTGTACTATTTTCAGCAGCATCTTCAATTTCTGATTTAACCTTTCTAATTTTTTTGTTTAAACCTTCAATTTCCCAATCATAACCATCTTTTACATCTACAAGAGAGTTAATTGCTTTTTGTCTTTTTTCGAGTGCTTTTATGGTTTTAGTTTGGTCACTTTCGTCAGCTACTTGACCTTCATCATCTTCTATCTCGTATAATTGACAAACTCTTACCTTATATTTATTCAATAATTCAGTAGATACGCTTTGAAACTTCTTCAACAAGCTTTGATATTCTGAGAAATCATTACATTTTTTGCTAATTTTATTTTTTAAGACGGAAACGTTTCTCTCAAGTTTCTCTTTTTTTTCCTCTTCCTTTTTCTTTTCAGCTTCGTCGGTAAGTTTTTCAATCTTTTTTGAAATAAGTTTAATTTCAATAGAAATACTATCTTTTTGATCAATGAGTGTATAGAGTTCTTGTTGTTTTTTTTCTAATTGCTGAATAAACTGGTCTTCAGGAATTTCTTGTGCTGACATCATCGTAACACAAAAAAAAACAAATAAAGAAAGTAAAAATGATTTCATGAGCAGTAGTCGTTAGTTAGTTGATGTAAATGTAGTATTTTTATGTAATAGAAACAATACCTATATGTAAGGATTTTTGAAAAATGATACGGTTATGTAAGCGGAATATCCACCAAAATCGTTGTTCCTTTTCCAAGCGAACTGTCGATGGTTAGTGTTCCGTTGAGGTGTTCAATACGTTTTTTAATCGTTTCCAAGCCAATTCCGGACGATTTGTGATTGGAAAAATCAAAGCCTTTTCCATTGTCTTCCACAATGATATTTAGATTTTTTTCGTGTTGCGTGAGTTGAATCGTAGCGGTTGTCGCTTCTGCATGTTTGATAATATTAGCAATCAATTCCTGAATCATTCGAAACAATGACAATTCGAGTGAATTCTCCAAACGTTCTTCCAATCCGTGCGCAATCACTTCAATATTGATTGTATTTGCACTGCTAATTTTAGAAGCCATATTTGTTACCGCCACCAACAATCCTTGATTCGCAATCACACCCGAATTTTTTGCATGCGCGATACTTCTGATTTTTTCGTAGGCTTCATCGAGTAGCGAACTTGTTTTGGTTACCGCTTCTTCGTTTTGCGCAGATTCAATATTGTCAAAATGCAGTTTTACCGTTGCCATCAGCGCACCGAGATCGTCGTGTAAATCTTCCGCAATGCGTTTGCGTTCTTTCTCTTGTCCTTCAATCATGGCGTCAATACTCGAAAGTTCTTGCTCTTTCAGTAAGGTCGAAACTTTCTGTGCTTCCAAGTCTTTCGCTTGTTCGGCAAGCAATTGTTTCTTACGTGTATTCTTTTGGATGAGGTATGCGGAGATGATGACGAGGAAAAGTATGGCTAGGGAAATTGTGAGTTGAGTGGTTATTTTTGATTTTTCTGCTTTTTGTTCGGCAATTTCTTTGTCTTTTTCGGCGGTTTGGTATTTGGTGTTGATGTCAGAAATGGCAATCGATTTTTCATATTCTTTCAAACTATCCAAATAATTTAGTTTACGGTTTAAGTAGAAATACGCACTATCATATTTTTTTTGCTCCTGATAAATTTCTCCGATGAGCTCACTTATTTTTACTTTTTCAATAAGGCGGTCTTCAGTTACGTCAATCAGTTCTAATTTTTTTAATATTGACAAGGCTTTTTGATATTCTTTATTTTCTTTATGTATAATGGCTATATTTCCTTGATTTGATAAGAGTTCTTTTTTGATAAACTTATAAGGTTCATTATTGATAAGATTTGTAGCTTTTTGATAATAATGAATAGCACTATCTTTATTTTTTATGAAAAAATTGTAATTGATACCAATAATGTTCAAGTATTTAATCTTTAAATACTCGTTCTTGCTATTTTGTATAAGGTTAGATCCTTGTTTAAGTTTATCGATATATTCTTTTTGATTTTCGCCAGATAAATAATAATATTTATAAAATAAATACGTGGCTTTTTCATTTATATCATAAGTAAAGTTGTTATAATCTTCTACATATTTAGGATACAAATTGAAAGATTTTCGATCTTTATATAAAAAACGAAAGACTCTTTTAAAACTTTCACAAATTAATACTGTATCACGAGTTTTCTTCGCAACAGAAATTGCATTTAAGTAGCTTTTTAAAACGAGCGTATCATTAATAACAGGCGTATTAAAATATAAATCACCTAAAGTGATAAAACTTAAAATACTATCTCTAGCGTTTTTATTCTCAAAACTTAAAATTTCTCTTTCAATAGAATTTAGCGGTTTTTCAACATCATCTAATAAAAAATCAAGTTGCCAACGTAGATTTTTGTAGGCAACTTGATTCGAATCAATTAAAATTAATTTATCTTTTGTAGCATGAATATCAAACACTTTCATACTCATAATTACATCATCAATTTCTTGAGAAAAAGAAAAACTTGAAATGGATATGATAGATAATAAAAGTATTTTCCGCATGCAGATTTTAGTTTTAAACGATATAAAATTTACAAAAATGTGAGCCGAATTTAACAACTATTCCTTCTTCGTCAAATTTTCTTCTTACAGGTATGTTAGTTGTTTCAAGATTTTTGATTTTAACATGAAAAATATGTTTTCTATTAAATTCTTCATTCTCCGATTTTACGTCAAAACTGCATTCAGGAGTGTTGTATAATGTGGTTTCAGGATTTCGCTGTGGATCATGGTCTATATCTACCTCAAGCTGCCTTTTGAAAAGATCGTGATTTACATTATCGTTTATTGATAAGTTTTCATAAGCATAAAATTTAGTTATTTGGTCATTATCAGGATCTGTAAGAACAACTTTTGTATGAGTGATTTTAAATGTTGAATTATTATCTGTAAAATCAAATTTACAGGCGATACCGTAACAGCGATCTAAATCAAGATGAATAAATTGATAGTTAGTGTTTTTTGAATCAATCGGAAGTAAATAATCAAATGCCATAATTTAAAAGTTTTAGTTAAAATTGTTTTCTCAAAAATCACAAGAAAAACGTATAGTTAGGATACCCAAACATAGGGATTCTTCAAAAATCCTAAAACGCATACTTCTTATCAATAGCATAACCTAACAATTCATTAGCGCCTTTTAAATGGAGCTTTTGAATCATATTTTTACGGTGTGTATCAATGGTAGATTTGGAAATAAAAAGTAAATCGGCGATTTCTTGGGAGGTTTTTCGTTGGGCAATCAAGGCTAGGATTTCCTTTTCACGTCGCGATAAAATGGACTTGGAACTATTCTTAGCAAGTTGGTCAATATTCAATTTGGCGTCGTAATACGTTTTGTTGTCCGCCAATGTGCGAATGGCTTCCAACACAATTTTTAAAGGCGAATTTTTCAAAATATAACCAGTGGCACCAGCATCCAACATTTGTCGAATGGCTTCCGCTTGGTCGTACATGGTAAACGCTAAAACGTGTAAATGTGGAAATTCTTTTTTAATATGTGTCGTGGCAACAATACCATCCATTTTGGGCATTCGGATATCACAAATAATGACGTTGGGTTGTTTGTGTCGAACAATTTTCAACAAGGCTTCGCCGTCGTTCGCATATCCTACAATGGTAATATCTTCTTCGTATTCTAAATACGACATCATACCGTCAATCAAGGCTTGATGGTCTTCTGCAATAGCAACTGTAATCATATCTTAGGGATCTAAAAATTACAAACAAACTATTTGCTATGCGAATATAAATAGGAGCGATTCGGGAATCCTTTACGTAAAAAACGCTAATAAATGTATTTATATTGAAACAATGGTTTGTTAGTTATTCTTACAATGTACGAAAAATATGAAATAGAAAATGAAGAAAAATTAAGAAACAATAAATTTCTTAATGATGACGATGGTGATGATAAAGAGAATAAAAACAGCCAAAATGCGCAAGCTTCCTTTATAATACCGTTTGTGTAACTGCAAATCTTTTCGATACGCATACACCATAACAACCGTGAAAACGATCACGAAAAAAGCAGCAAAAATTAATTGTCCAGTACTAAACATAACAAAATTTATTTTTGGCAAAATTACGAATTAAACAGCGAACGTTGTTCATAAAAGTTTTAAAATAAAATGAGAAACACCTAAAAAGCGTATAAAAAATCAAGTATATTTCACTTCAATTTTAATTAGAAAACATCTAAAAAAACACGATTTGAAAAGAAGAATAGAAGCCGTAACCGAATTTCATACCGCATTTGGGTTGGGAATTAAAAATACACCAACTGCCGATTTAGGAACAGCAAAAAATATGCTGCGTTTTAACCTAATGAAAGAAGAAAACGAAGAATACTTAGAAGCCGCACAAAACAATGACTTAGTAGAAGTTGCCGATGCGTTAGGCGATATGTTATACATTTTGTGCGGAACGATCATTGAACACGGAATGCAAGATAAAATTGTAGAAGTCTTTGAAGAAATTCAACGCAGTAACATGAGCAAACTTGGCGCAGACGGAAAACCAATCTACCGTGAAGATGGAAAAGTGCTCAAAGGGCCAAACTATTTCAAACCTAATATTGAGGCAATTCTAGCGGATAAGTAGCGCGTCATGCTGAACTTGATTCAGCATCCCATAAAGTAACTTGTGTGATCTTGAATCAAGTTCAAGATGACGCAATCATACAAAAAAAGTGATTCACTTGGAATCACTTTTTTTGTATTTTTGTGCTAACTGCTAACTGCTAACTGCTAACTGCTAAACCTTATATCTCCACCCATGTGGATCTTCCGAAATATTATACTGAATATCTGTTAATTTATTTTTAAAGAAAGATGCATACGAATCGTCTAATTTTGGTAAATCAAACACTTCGCCTTTATGTTCAAACCCTGAAATCGGATTAATCACAGCCGCAGTTCCTGCACCAAAAATCTCTTTCAATTCACCTTTCTTCGCAGCTTCTTTAATCTCAGCAACGGTTACAGGACGAATTTCTACTTTAATAGTATTGTCTTCTGCCAATTGAATCACACTCTTACGCGTAATTCCATCCAAAATACGATCGCTTTTTGGAGCTGTTAAAAGTGTATCGCCAACTCTAAAAAAGATATTCATGGTGCCTGCTTCCTCTAAATACTCATGCGTATTGGCGTCTGTCCAAATAATTTGTTGATAGCCTTTTTGCTGTGCCAAACTTGTTGGGTAAAATTGCGCTGCGTAATTTCCAGCAGCTTTTGCATATCCAACACCACCATCGGCAGCTCTACTAAATTCCTCCGCAAACAATACTTTTACTTCACCTGCATAATAGGCTTGTGCTGGCGAACAAATAATAATAAACTTATATGTATTTGCCGCTGAAGCAGAAATTGCTTCCTCAGTAGCAATCACAAACGGACGAATATATAAAGAGTTTCCTTTTCCTTTTTGAATCCAATCTTTATCTAAATGCAATAACTGTGTCAATCCGTCAAAGAAATAATTCTTAGGAAACTCAGGCATTGCCATACGATGCGCAGATATATTAATACGATTAAAATTATCTTCTGGACGAAACATCCACAGCTGATCTTGTTCGTCTTTAAAAGCTTTCATGCCTTCAAAAACCGCTTGCCCATAATGAAAAACTCTTGCAGAAGGAGCAATAGTGAGTGGTTGATAGGGCATAATTTCTGGCGTTTGCCAAGCACCATCTCTATATTCACACACAAACATGTGATCTGTGAAAATTTTACCAAAAGCTAAATTATTAAAATCTACATTCTCAATCTTGCTTTCAGAAACTTTAGAAATTTTTATAGTATTAGAAGCGTCACTCATCATATTAATTCTTAATTTTGTGCAAAGTTACATAATAATTAACTTTAAAAAAATCTTAATTTTCAACAAAATAAGGTTCATAAAATTAAATATTCGTAACAAAACAGTCATAATTATAAGAAATCTATAACAAAAATGAAGAAATTATTAATTTTAGGAGTTGTTTTAGTGGCATTTATAGCGTGTAAAGACGCAAAAAATAACGAAAAAACAGCTACAGACACAAACGAAGCAAAAACTACAGAGATGGCGTATGCCTCTTTTGGAGGAAAAATTGAGGCTGACAAAGCATTATCAATTGCTGAAATCAACAAAATATACGATGGTTTAAAAGTTGGTGATACGCTAGATGTTAAATTTACCTCAAACATCAATTCAGTATGTTCCAAAAAAGGATGCTGGATGCGTTTAGATGCTGGTGATGAAAAAGAAATCATGGTAAAATTTAAAGACTACGGATTTTTTATGCCGCTTGACGCGAAAGGTGAAGTAATTGTAAACGGAAAAGCTTTTGTTGAAGAAACATCTGTAGACGAATTGAAGCATTACGCAGCAGACGCTGGAAAATCGGAAGAAGAAATCGCTAAAATTACGGAGCCAAGCAAAACACTTTCGTTCATTGCGGACGGTGTTTTGTTGAAAAACTAAATTTGAAACGAAAAATAATCACCACGGAAGATGGATCTTCCACAATTCATCTGGAAGAATGGAATGAACACTACCATTCTACCCATGGTGCCATACAAGAAGCCAATCACGTTTACATCAAAACGGGTTTGCATTATGTACAACACACGTTCAATCCTGCTCAAATCCAGCTTTTAGAAATTGGATTTGGGACAGGATTGAATGCTTTTATGACCTACTTAGAAGCGGAAAAAAATAACTTCAACATCAATTATCAGGGTGTAGAAGCGTATCCAGTTTCTCCAGAAGAAATTGCGCAACTCAACTATATTTCAGCATTAAAAGCCGAACACAAAGCGACTATTTTTGATAAAATGCATGTGTGCGAATGGGGAAAAGAAATGGTACTTTCTGAAAATTTCACACTTATAAAAAGACAACAATTCTTTGATCAAATTACAGATCAAAAACAATTCAATCTCATCTATTTTGATGCCTTTGGCGCACGAGTTCAGCCAGAACTTTGGACAGTTGCTATCTTTGAAAAAATGTACAAAGCGCTGCAAAAAAACGGTGTCTTAGTCACGTATGCGGCCAAAGGAAGTGTTCGACGTGCTATGCAAGAAGTGGGTTTCACTGTAGAACGATTGCCAGGACCACCAGGCAAGCGAGAAATGCTGCGCGCAACAAAAAATAACTAATATTTAGAACTTTAGAGAAAATTGTCGCTACAATTGTTCTCTTTTTGCCTTAACTTTACATTTATAAAGAAAATGTACTCATGAAAATACTTATCTGCGGCGCAACTGGATTAATAGGATCTGCATTAACAGAACTGTGTTTACAAGAAAATCATGAAGTTCACTATTTAACGACGCGCAAAAGTAAAATAGCACAATCTGACAATCACAAAGGTTTCTATTGGAATCCAGCCGAAGGCGAAATAGATCTCGCATGCTTTCACGATGTAGATGCTATCGTAAATCTTTCCGGAGCGAACATTGCCAAACGTTGGACGGAAGCATACAAAGAAGAAATCATGAACAGTCGTATTGACACGGCAAATGTAATCTTCAAAGCGCTTCGAAACATGGAAAATCATATCGTAAAGCAATATGTTTCTGCTTCTGGAACGGCCATTTACCCAAGTTCACTCACTGAAAATTACACAGAAGATACTACACAAGAATCTACAGACTTTTTAGGAAGTGTAGTAAAACAATGGGAATTGCACGCCAATCAATTCAAATCCTTAGAAATTCCAGTTACCATCATCAGAACAGGATTGGTATTCTCGTCAAAAGGTGGCGCGCTGGTAGAAATGGCTAAACCTGTAAAATATGGAGTTGGCGCGGCGTTAGGTTCAGGGAAACAATGGCAATCGTGGATTCATTTAGATGATATTTCTAGAGTATATCTTCATGTATTAACAAACAAAATCACAGGAATTTTCAATGGTGTTTCGCCAAATCCTACCACCAATAAATTACTCACAAAAGAAATCGCAACTGTCTTAAAAAAGCCTTTCTTTTTGCCGAATGTACCTAAATTCATGATGAAATTAATTCTAGGAGAAATGAGTATGCTCTTATTTTCGAGTCAAAAAGTAGCTTCTAAAAAAATAGAAAATACAGGATTCAAGTTTTCATTTCCTGAGCTAACAAGTGCATTGGAAAATATTTTCAAAAAATAAAAATTCATATTACAATTCAAAAAGTTATATCATTTCGAGCATGGCCGTGATGAACTTTCAAAATTCTTTCTCAATACAAAAAACAATTCAAATTAGGATTCAAATATTTTTGGTGACATTTTGACATTTTTTCATAAATGGCAGTACTTTTGCAAACCATAAAGAAATAACAAAAAATTTTTTGGACATATACCATGAGCAAAAAAAAGGATACTACAGTAGAAAAAGAACAGCCAGAAGTTGTGAATGAAGCAACGCCAAAGGCTGAAACAGCTGAAAATACTGCGGAAGAAGTTTCTGCGGAAGAAAAATTACAAGAAGAATTAGCAAAAGAAAAAGACAAATTTCTACGTCTATTTGCTGAATTTGAAAACTATAAAAAAAGAACAAGTAAAGAGCGTGTGGAGCTTTTCAAGACCGCAGGTAAAGATGTTTTAGTTGCCATGTTGCCAGTTTTGGATGATTTTGACAGAGCGTTGGCAGAAATTTCTAAAACGGATGCGGACGACGTAAAAATGGGTATTGAACTCATTAGTAACAAACTAAGAGAAACCTTAAAAGCAAAAGGTTTAGGCGAATTAACGGTCAAAGCAGGCGATACCTTTGATGCAGAAGACCATGAAGCAGTCACACAAATTCCTGCGCCATCGGATGACATGAAAGGTAAAATCATTGATGTACTTGAAAAAGGATATACGCTTGGAGACAAAATCATCCGTTATCCAAAAGTAGTTGTAGGACAATAAATAAAAAATAGTATAGCGTTGTTCCCAACAACAATACGATCTTTTTGAAACAAGTAGAATAAAGATGAAACAAGATTATTACGAAATATTAGGCATTAGCAAAGGAGCTTCGGCAGCAGAAATAAAAAAAGCATACCGCAAAAAAGCAATTGAATATCACCCTGATAAAAATCCGGATGATAAAAATGCGGAGGAAATGTTTAAAAAAGCAGCAGAAGCGTATGAAGTTTTAAGCGACGAAAACAAAAAAGCACGTTACGATCAATATGGTCATGCAGCTTTTGAAAATGGCGGCGGCTTTGGCGGTGGCGGTTTTGGTGGCGGCATGAACATGGACGACATCTTTAGTCAGTTTGGAGACATCTTTGGCGGCGCTTTTGGCGGTGGCGGCGGTGGTTTCAGCGGCTTTGGCGGCGGTGGCGGACAACGACGTGTAAAAGGAAGCAACCTAAGAATTCGTGTAAAACTTTCATTAGAAGAAATAGCAAATGGTGTTGACAAAAAAGTAAAAGTTCGTAGAAAAGTACAAGCCGCTGGCGTAAGCTACAAAACCTGTGAAACCTGTCAAGGTTCAGGGCAAATGACACGAATTACCAACACAATTTTAGGAAGAATGCAAACATCAACCACTTGTAGCACTTGTGGTGGCGCTGGACAAACCATTGATAAACGACCAGCTGGAGCAGATGGACAAGGATTGAAAGTGGAAGAAGAAACGGTAATGATCAAAATTCCGGCAGGTGTTGTAGAAGGCATGCAATTAAAAGTTACCGGCAAAGGAAACGATGCACCAGGGAAAAACGGAATTTCAGGTGATTTATTAGTTGCGATTGAAGAAAAAGAACACGATTTTCTAAAACGTGAAGGCGATAATTTACACTATGATTTATACATCAGTTTCTCTGAAGCAGCCTTGGGAAGCTCCAAAGAAATTGATACCGTAACTGGAAAAGTCAGAATTAAAGTAGAATCTGGTGTACAATCAGGAAAAATATTGCGCTTACGCGGAAAAGGAATTCCAAGTATTAACGGATACGGAAAAGGAGATTTATTGGTGCACATCAACGTGTGGACACCGAAAACATTGACAAAAGAGCAACAAAGCTTCTTTGAAAAGATGGCAGGAGAAGAAAATTTTATCCCAAGTCCAGAGAAGAGCGATAAGTCATTTTTTGAAAAAGTCAAAGACATGTTTTCGTAATTCTTTTGGTATTACAAAAAAAAAACTATCTTTGATAAGTTACTAGCCGTAACCGGCTGGTAATTTTTTCTTTTTCATAGCAATTTTTTCCCATCCTTGATTATATTAAGGGTGGGTTTTGTTTTATATTTACATCCATTTGTAACAAATTACTCAATGTAGTTACTTAAATAAAAAACTTTTCATGAGTTCAATTCTTCAAGCAAAAGATGTCGTAAAAAAATACGGCGACTATACTGCATTAAACAAAGTTTCTATTGATGTTCCTAAAGGAAGTGTTTTTGGACTTCTAGGGCCAAATGGCGCAGGAAAAACATCACTGATTAGAATTATAAATCAAATTACAGCACCCGATTCAGGAAGCGTATTGCTCGATGGCGAAGCACTGCAACAATTTCATGTAAAGGATATTGGGTATATGCCAGAAGAACGTGGCTTATACAAATCGATGAAAGTAGGCGAACAAGTATTGTATTTGGCACAATTAAAAGGCTTGACCAAGTCTGAAGCCAAATTGCGCTTGCAATATTGGTTTGAAAAATTCGGAATCATGGATTGGTGGAATAAGAAAATTCAAGAGTTATCCAAAGGAATGGCGCAAAAAATACAATTCGTAGTAACGGTGTTGCATCAACCAAAGCTTTTAATTTTTGATGAACCGTTTAGCGGATTTGATCCGATCAATGCAAATATCATTAAAGACGAAATTTTACAACTTCGCGATGAAGGTGCCACAATCATTTTTTCAACACATCGTATGGAATCAGTAGAAGAAATGTGCGATCATATTGCGCTGATTCACAAATCGAATAAAGTATTAGACGGAAAATTGACAGATGTAAAGCGACAATATAAGAGCAATACCTATCAAGTTGGAATTGCTGGCGCAGACAATCAACAATTGCGAAAAATACTAAATGACAAGTTTGAAGTAACAGAAGCGAATTTCAAATCTATCGATAACGATTTAAAAGTAAACATCAAACTTCAAAAAGGAGCTACTTCAAACGAGTTACTTTCATACTTAACATCCACAGGTCAAGTCAATCATTTTGTGGAAGTCATTCCAAGTGTTAATGACATATTTATTCAAACCGTAGAAAATAATAATTAGGACTATGAATCACTTACCACTCATTATCAAAAGAGAATATCTAACCAAAGTTAGAAACAAGTCGTTCATCATCATGACGTTTTTGAGTCCATTAATCATGGTTGGATTGTTCATGTTAATATTCTATTTAACACAATTAAACAATAACAAAGAACGTACAATTTCTATTTTAGACGAAACAGGAACTATTTCGCAAATATTCACGCAAGAAGTAGATGAGGAAGCTACCACAACCTACAATATTCTCCCAAAAGGAATTTCATTAGAAGACGCTAAAAAACAAGTTCAAGAAACGGAAGAATACGGTTTGTTGTACATTCCTAAGATGACTTCTACAGAAGAAATTTCGAAGCAAATAAAATTCTTTTCAGAAGACTCACCTTCTTTAAAATTTATCTCACGATTAGAACGACAATTAAGTAAAGAACTTACGGATGTAGCGCTTATAAATAATGGCGTACAGCTTGAAATGGTAGAAAATTCTAAAATGGATGTTGCTATTGTGCAAGAAAGTTTTACGGGTGAACGCACATCAAAACTAATCAATTATTCCAAACTTGGTTTTGGATTGGCAGCGGGATATTTACTGTTCATGTTTATCATTATTTATGGAAACATGATTATGCGAAGTGTGATTGAAGAAAAAACAAATAGAATCATAGAAGTTATCATTTCTTCCGTAAAACCAATTCAACTTTTAATGGGGAAAATTATCGGAACCTCTTTAGCTGGTGTCACTCAATTTTTAATGTGGGTGATTCTTGGCGGCATCATGGTCGTTGTTTTTTCAGTAGTCTTTGGTGTAGATTTAGTTGGAATGCAAGCGGCGCAACAACAAGAAGCGCTCCAACAAGGAATGGATATGAATTTTCAGATGCAAGCCGCAGAAGTTTTTCAAAGCTTACCATTAGGAAATCTGGTGGTGGCGTTTTTTATTTTCTTTATTGGAGGTTACTTATTATATAGTTCATTGTATGCAGCTATTGGTGCTGCGGTAGATAATGAAACAGATACGCAACAATTTATGATGCCGATTATGATGCCACTAATTTTGGCAGTATATGTTGGCGGATTTACGGTGTTGGAAGATCCGCATGGAACTGTTGCAACCGTATTTTCATACATTCCGTTTACATCTCCTGTAGTCATGTTAATGCGAATTCCTTTTGGTGTTCCAATATGGCAACAATTGATTTCGGTAGTAATTTTGTATATTTCCTTCACGGGAACTGTTTGGTTTGCTTCAAAAATTTACCGCGTTGGTATTTTAATGTATGGGAAAAAACCAAGTTATAAAGAAATATTCAAGTGGTTAAAATACTAAATGAAAGAAATAAATAACATATTAAATCAATCTTTTCAGCTTACGAAAGAGGTTGAAATAAGCGTAAAAAACATATTACTGCTACTAATTATATTAATAGTGGCAAACTTAGTATTGAAGTTATTTCAACGAATCATTACCAGAAAACTTCAAGAAGATGGAAAACTGAAATTCAGACCTGTTTTTTCGTATGCTAAATGGTTGTCGTATGTAATTATAGTGCTGATCACGCTTCATTCATTTGGTGTCAACGTAACTGGAATTTTTGCAGCTTCTGCCGCATTACTTATCGGAATTGGTTTGGCGTTGCAAACTTTATTTCAAGATATCATTTCAGGAATATTTATTTTAGTAGATCAATCGGTTCATACGGGTGATATTATTGAAATAGAAGGAAAAATTGGTCGTGTAGAAGAAATCAAATTGCGAACCACAAGAGCTGTTACCATTGACAATAAAGTATTGGTTATTCCAAATCATTTATACCTAACAAATAGTTTGTACAATTGGACACAAAATGGTGTCACAACACGTGAAAGTATCACAGTTGGAGTAGCGTATGGTAGTGATATTACTTTAGTCAAAAAAATATTATTGCAAGCGGCAAACAAACATAAGCAAGTTATAAAAGATCCAAAACCGACAGTACTTTTTACAAACTTTGGAGATAGCTCGCTAGATTTCAAATTAGTATTTACGGTGGATGATAGTTTTACAGCGTTTCAAATACAAAGTGATTTGCGCTTTGAAGTTGATCGATTATTTAGAGAAAACAACATCTCCATTCCGTTCCCACAAAGAGATATTCATATTATAGAAAATAAAAAATAACGATGCCTAAAATATTAGTAATAGAAGATGAATCTGCGATTCGAAGAGTATTGATAAAAATTTTATCTGAAGAAAATGATACCTATGAAGTATTTGAAGCAGAAGATGGATTGGCAGGAATTGAAATGGTCAAGAAAGAAGACTATGATTTGGTTTTGTGCGATATCAAAATGCCAAAAATGGATGGTGTAGAAGTATTAGAAGCGGCAAAAAAGATAAAACCCGAAACTCCTTTTGTGATGATTTCTGGTCATGGCGATTTAGATACTGCGGTAAATACGATGCGATTGGGCGCGTTTGATTACATTTCAAAACCACCAGATTTAAACAGATTATTAAATACCGTTCGGAATGCACTTGACAAAAAAGAGCTAGTTGTTGAAAACAATCGACTCAAAAAGAAAGTAAGCAAAAACTACGAAATGATCGGAAACTCCGAAGCTATTCATCATATCAAAGACATGATTGAAAAAGTGGCAGCAACGGACGCACGCGTACTAATTACGGGACCAAACGGAACTGGAAAAGAATTAGTTTCACATTGGTTACATCAAAAAAGTGAACGTAGCAATGGACCAATGATTGAAGTAAACTGCGCAGCCATTCCAAGTGAACTGATAGAAAGCGAATTATTTGGTCATGTAAAAGGAGCTTTTACAAGTGCGAACAAAGACAGAGCTGGAAAATTTGAAGCGGCAAATGGTGGTACAATCTTTTTAGATGAAATAGGAGACATGAGTTTGCCTGCACAAGCAAAAGTATTACGTGCATTGCAAGAAAGTAGAGTGCAACGTGTTGGAAGTGACAAAGATATCAAAGTAAATGTTCGAGTGGTTGCGGCGACGAATAAGGATTTAAAAAAAGAAATTGAAGAAGGAAGATTTCGTGAAGATTTATATCACAGATTGGCAGTTATTCTAATCAAAGTGCCTGCGTTGAATGATAGAAGAGAAGATATTCCATTACTGATAGAATACTTTTCAGAAAAAATATCAACCTCACAAGGAACAGCCGTAAAAAAATTCTCTGAAAAAGCGGTCAAACTATTACAAGAATACGATTGGACAGGAAATATTAGAGAACTTCGAAATGTTATTGAACGACTCATCATTCTCGGAGGAAAAGAAGTCACCGAACAAGATGTAAAATTATTTGCGTCAAAATAAGATAAAAAAAATCAGCTCTAGTGGCTGATTTTTTGTTTTTATTAAAAGCGTAAAGAATTGAATAATTTAATCATTCTTATATTCCGAACTTCACACTCACGCCTGTTTGTAAATCAGGATTATTATTCAACGTAAAATCTTGTTGAATGTAAAAAGTTGTTGAAATTTTTCGTGTAAACGTATACGCAAACGTCCAATAATTATTGTTTTTATACAAATGGCGCGTTCCATGTCCCCAAGAATTAAAAGCATCATCATCACGCACATAAATATTATACTTGTCTTCATCTTTTTTGTGTAAACTCGTTTGCAGATAAAAACTAATGCCAAATGAATGGTATGTTTTTCCTTTTGAAATAAACGAATATTCAGTATTAGCTTCCAAACTTCCGATAAAATCATTCGTGCCAAAATCGAGATTATCACTCTGAAAATCAACAGCATTTTTACGAAGAACATTCGTTCCTAAACCAAACAAAATAAAATTACGATCGTTCAGATCAAACTGTTTTACACCAGCCGCAGACAAACCAACATCCATAGACATATTATATTCCGAAAGATTTGTCCCAAGATGTGCTCCAAGATTGAAGTAGATTTTCTTGTCATTTAAAAATGTTGGATAATAATAATAATGGGTTTCAATTCCAGCAGTTAAAAAATCACCGTTCCCGAGATTCAATTCTCTACCATTTCTATCTCTGTATAAAAATTTAGCTTTATCCAATCCAAACACACGTCTGTCAAAAGGATCATCGCCACCAGCAACATTATCATGAAAAAACTCAATAAATCGGTCTGTTGTCAACACAGAAAGCGGAAACTTTCCATTGGTTAATATAAAAGCTCTAAAACCAACCACTAACTCTTGATTTTTACCTGTCGGAATCGTAAAATCGCCCCGTAATCCTTTAATAACTCCATCGGTTTCTATCTCAAACTGTTGGGCATCAATCATTTCTTCATTTACATAAGATTGCCTGCTAAACCAAGCAATACCACGCATTTCGTTTCGCAATGCTTCGTCATTAGGAATATACGTTTTCACATTAGGTCCCCAAACATTCCCACTTTCTAAGCTAATATTAAGCTCTTTTCGTGTGGAAGCTTTCAATTTAAAATTATGATTCAATCGTGAAATAAAAATCCCAAATGGATTGGCAGACACAATACTCGGTTTTGAAATTCCATTCTTGGTAAAAGCTGGAATAGAATCTTGATCGCTTTGCGCGAAAGCAATCAAACTAAAACTCAAAAAGAAAACGAAACTAATTTTTTGATACTTCATTAGGCAACGGGGATAATTTGAAGCAGCAAAACTACAAAAAAAGTGCAGTACAATCCGTATATTTAGCCTTCAAAGAAAAATAGTACGGTATGAATCATTTTGATAAAGACACTTTTAAAGTTACAAAACCTATAAAACTAAGCGAAATCAGCACCGAATTCGATTTGGATGAATCTAAAGATGACATCAAAGATGAACTGGAAAACATTCGAGAAAAGTTAGGAAAACTGCAAGATACCATGTATGCACACGGAAAATATGGAGTTTTGGTCTGTTTACAAGGAATGGATACCGCTGGAAAAGATAGCTTAATCCGTGAAGTTTTTAAAGATTTCAATACACGTGGAATTGTAGTACACAGTTTTAAAGTGCCAACCGAATTGGAATTAAAGCATGATTATTTATGGCGACATTATATTGCGTTGCCATCAAGAGGAAAATTTTCAATCTTCAACCGAACACATTACGAAAATGTATTAGTCACGCGCGTACATCCCGAATATATTATGGGCGAAAACATTCCAACAGTCAATAGTGTAGATGATATTAATGATGATTTTTGGGCGAAACGTTTTGAGCAAATCAACAATTTTGAAAAACACATTGCCGAAAACGGCACCATTATCTTCAAGTTTTTCTTGAATCTTTCAAAAAAAGAACAAAAAAACAGACTACTTCGTCGTTTAGAACTGAAAGAAAAAAACTGGAAATTCTCGCGTGGCGATCTCAAAGAACGAAAACTTTGGAACAAATATCAGGAATGTTATGAAGATGCTGTCAACAGAACAAGCAAACCACACGCACCTTGGTTTATAATTCCTGCGGATGATAAATCAACGGCAAGACTTATTGTCGCAAAAACAATTCTTGAAACTTTACAAGAATATACAGACATTCAAGAACCAGAACTCGACGACGATATCAAAGAAAATTTAGAAATGTACAAGCAACAACTCGAATCAGAATAATTAAAATCACCCAAATGAAAAAACTTATCACACTATTATATGTGTCAGTTTGTATCAGCTTTGCGCAAAATGCAGACGAACAACAACTAAAAAATGTTTATTCTACCTCATTAACCAACGGACAAAGTTATGCATGGCTCGATCATTTATCTAACAAAATTGGCGGAAGACTTTCTGGATCAGAAAATGCAGCAAAAGCAGTTCAATACACAAAAGCTGAATTGGAAAAATTAGGTTTAGACAAAGTTTGGCTACAAGAAGTTATGGTGCCAAAGTGGGAACGTGGCAAAGCAGAAGAAGCGTACATCTTAACAAATGCTGGAAAAATTGAAGTACCCATCTGTGCATTAGGCGGTTCTGTGGCAACAAAATTGGGAGGAATTGAAGCAGAAATCATTGAAGTAAAAGGCTTAGAAGATTTAAAAGCACTTGGAAAAGACAAAATCAAAGGGAAAATTGTGTTTTACAATCGTCCGATGCAAGCAGACTTAATCAGTACGTTTGAAGCGTATGGCGGTTGTGTAGATCAACGCTATGCTGGTGCAAAAGAAGCGATAAAATATGGAGCTGTTGGCGTAATTGTACGTTCGATGAATTTACGTTTAGACGATTATCCGCACACCGGAAGTATGGGCTATGAAGATGTTGCAGTAGAAGATCGAATTCCTGCGGCGGCAATTAGCACAAATGGAGCAGAATTATTGAGTAAACAATTACAAAAAGATCCAAAAACAAAACTTGGTTTTACCATGCACTGCAAACAATTTGACGATGTTTTGTCGCACAATGTCATTGGTGAAATTACGGGAAGTGAATTTCCAAACGAAATTATTATTGTGGGCGGACATTTAGATTCTTGGGATTTAGGCGATGGTTCTCACGATGATGGCGCTGGCGTAGTACAAAGTATGGACGTATTGCGCTTAATCAAAGAAACTGGATACAAACCAAAACGTACCATTAGAGTCGTTTTATTTATGAATGAAGAAAACGGATTGCGTGGTGGACGAAAATATGCGGAAGTAGCTAAAGATAAAGGCGAAAAACATGTATTTGCCTTAGAAAGTGACGCTGGCGGATTCACACCAAGAGGTTTTTCATTTGACTGCTCGGATGAAAACTTTGCACAAGTGGAAAGCTGGAAAGCACTATTCAAGCCCTATTTAATTCATTACTTTGAAAAAGGCGGAAGTGGCGCAGACATTGGTCCGTTGAAAGACGATCAAATTGTATTGGCAGGTTTACGCCCAGATTCGCAACGTTATTTCGATCATCATCACGCTTCCAATGACACTTTTGATGCAGTTAACAAACGCGAATTAGAACTCGGAGCCGCAACCATGACATCATTAGTCTATCTATTTGATAAATATGGAACAAAGAAAAAGGAGAAGATAAAAGGTTAGACTGTCTTCAACATATTTTATGTCACATCGAGCGCAGTCGAGATGTACTTGATAGAACAACAGTAAAAGAAAATATAAAACTAAAAAAGCGACACTATACTGTATAATGTCGCTTTTTCAATATCTAAAAAGAATCCATTAGTCAAAATAACTAAACGTTTCACCTTCTTTGATCGTTAACAATGTTTCATAAATCAATCGGATTACATTTTCAACATCATCTCTATGAACTGTTTCTACTGTAGTGTGCATATAACGAAGCGGAAGTGAAATCAACGCAGAAGGAACACCACCATTACTATACGCAAAAGCATCGGTGTCTGTTCCTGTGGAACGACTAGAAGCCATTCGTTGAAAAGGAATTTTAGCCGCTTCAGCCGCTTCAATAATACGTTCTCTCAATTTATTTTGAACCGCTGGTGCGTACGAAATCACAGGGCCATCGCCCATTTTCGTTTCACCTTGGGTAATCTTATTAATCATCGGTGTGGTCGTATCGTGACAAACATCAGTGACTATGGCAATATTTGGTTTAATAGTTTGCGTAATCATTTCCGCACCACGCAAGCCAATTTCCTCCTGAACAGAATTTGTAATATACAATCCAAACGGAAGTTTCACTTTATTCTCATGAAGTAATCGTGCAACTTCGGCAATCATAAATCCGCCCGCTCTATTATCAATAGCTCGGCACACAAACTTATCCTTATTCAAAACATGGAATTCATCTGGATACGTAATTACGCAACCAACATGCACGCCAAGTTCTTCCACTTCTTTCTTGGTAGAACATCCAACATCAATAAAAATATTATCCAATTTAGGTGGTTCTTCCTTAGAAGAATTTCTAGTATGAATTGCTGGCCAACCAAAAACACCTTTTACAATACCTTTCTTTGTGTGAATATTCACCCACTTAGAAGGCGCAATTTGATGATCACTTCCACCATTTCTAATCACGTACAACAAACCGTTATCGGTAATATAATTTACATACCATGAAATTTCATCGGCGTGACCTTCAATAACCACTTTATAGGTTGCTTTTGGGTTGATAACTCCAACGGCAGTTCCATAAGAATCGGTAATAAATTCGTCAACATACGGTTTCAAATAATCCATCCAAATCTTCTGTCCATCCCATTCATAACCTGTTGGGGCAGCATTATTCAAGTATTTTTCTAAAAAAGCCATCGACTTTTTATTGATAATTTTCTTTTTTGCCATAAATGTTTAATTTAATTCTGACGAAAATAATAATATTAAAACAGATTTTACGGTTATAAGCGAACGAATTATTACATTTGGGATAAAAATTGAAAGAATTTCAAGTCATCTATGAAAAGAATTAGTCTTATACTATTACTATTTACACTATATATAGGTCAGGCGCAAATCATAACGCAAGACACTACGATTGTAAAACAATTTCTAATTGAAGGAGATTCCATTCCACGTTCCTCAATAGAACTAGAAGAAGTAATTCTATTCAACAAACTAAAATTTGACAACAAAGAAGAACGTGTTCGCTACCTAATACTAAGGAGAAAAACACTCAAAGTATATCCGTATGCAAAAATGGCTGCTGATCGTTTAGTAGAACTCAACTCACGACTCGACAAAATTGATTCAAAATCCAAGCGAAGAAAATACACCAAAATAGTTCAAAAATTCATTGAAGACGAGCTTTCTGCCAAACTCAAAAAGTTGACAAAAACAGAAGGACAAATCCTCATAAAATTAATTCATAGACAAACGGGTGATACGGCGTTCAATCTCATAAAGCGTTTACGAAGCGGCTGGAAAGCCTTTTGGTACAACACAACCGCAAACTTATTCGATATTTCTCTAAAAAAAGAATTCAAGCCACAATCCGATCACGAAGATTACCTAATAGAAGACATACTACAAAGAGCATTCTATCACAAACAACTAAAAGAACAACCTTCTGCATTACCATTCTCTTACCTTGAACTTACGGATAAATGGTCTACTAAAGATCAGAAAAAGAAATAATTGCATATTAAAATAAAATTAAGTACATTTATTTCCCTTTTTTTAAGATTAAGCCCGAAGTACATTTACCGAGCGAAGTAGAAGTTAGGTCACTGAGCTTGTCGAAGTGTAGGGTTCCCGCTTAGAAAAAAAGCGGTCACGCTCTCGCCAGTCGCTTTTGCAGCTTATAAAAAAAGCTACAAAGAGCTCCGACAATGGCTCCATCGTTAACCCGAGTTCGTGCTTTTATACAATAT
>Ga0213866_10000102_pt1 | contig 67726 bp, 70 predicted proteins | sample PICome_11_FD_160079 | JGI IMG/M metagenome (GOLD analysis project Ga0213866, IMG submission 160079) | Coastal seawater microbial communities near Pivers Island, North Carolina, United States - PICO284 | ecosystem: Environmental > Aquatic > Marine > Coastal | place: USA: North Carolina...
ATTCGAGCCGCAGAGATGAATTATAATTCAGGCTGAAATCGGCACCAATGCCGAAAATAAAGCCGTCTTCCGTGCCATCATCTACGCTGCCTGCAATATCGGAATCGCCGCGCGCAATGCCGAGGCGCAAAAACGGTTCAAAACCCTCGCCCGGCGAGCGCAAGACACCCGATAAGGCCATGACTGACGCTTTGTAATCCGCGCCGGCCACTTCAACGCTGGAATGGGCGCTATAGGAAAACTCAACCGCCAATATCGGGTCGAACTGACCGCCGGCGACAATCGTGAAGCCCTGACTGTCAATCTCCGTATCATTGGCTTCATAGGTCATTAGACCGCCGCTAATACCGATATAGTTTTGGGCTTGGGCCGTGCCGAGAGGCATGGCTAAGAATGGAATTGCAAAAAAGAGAATACGCATCAAATCGCTCCTACTGGTGATTCGTTTTTACGATTCTGCGCTTTTGACGCTGAAAAAACCAGACCCTTCAGCTTATTTTGTCAGATGGCGCGCATGCGCTATATGAAACCTTATGAGAGATATACCGTTTGACCAAAAACCGCAAAAAAAAGGCGGCCCGCCTATTCTGTCTTGTTATGATGATTTGGCAGCCAGCGCCGCCTATGGCTGGTCAATGCTGGAACGCGGCGTCAAAGACCGCAAAAGTGCCTTTCATACGCCCAGTGTGGCGACCTTAAGCGCGACCGGCGCGCCAACCATTCGCACGGTTGTTTTACGCGGCTGCGATACGGCCGCCAAAACCTTGCGCTTTCACACGGATACACGCTCGGGCAAAATTGCCGAACTGACCGATAATCCGCTCGCCGCCATCCATTTTTATGATGCCGGTGCCAAAATTCAGTTGCGCCTTGCCGTGCGCTTGGAGGCGCTTCTCGGCCCTGCGCATCAAGCCGCCTATGATGCCGCATGGCAGGCATCCCGACCGATGAGCCGCGAATGTTATCAAGTGACACAAGCCCCGGGCAGTGTGATCGACGACCCTTATGACGTTGAATTTAACGCCGCCGAGACCCGCGATGGCGAGGATTATTTTGTGCCGGTCGCTGCCCATATCTTGCGGATGGAATGGCTTTATTTGGCGGCGCGCGGCCATCGTCGCGCGCTATTTGACTTTGAAGATAACACGCAAAATTGGTTGGTGCCGTAAGGGGTATTGCAACTTATTGAAATGAGGGGCTGCTTTGTGCGACCGCTTGCCGCCGCCTTAAAGGACGCCGCGTACTTGGCAGGCGTCGCCAAAATGGCTATATCCAGCCTAGATATGAAGGAGATGCCTGATATGAGCTCGATAAAATCGCCGTCAAAAACAACTAAAGCCATCATCATCGCAGCGTCTCTTCTGGCGCTGCCGACCGGATTTACACTGGCCGGTGACGCCGAAAAAGGGGCAAAGGTTTATCGCAAATGCGCCTCGTGCCACATGATTGGTGATGGCGCAAAAAATCGCGTCGGCCCGCAATTAAACAATATTATCGGACGCGAGATTGGCGCTATCGCAGGCTATAAATATTCCAAAGCCATGGTCAAATATGCCGCAACTGAAAAAGTCTGGAATGAGGAAAACCTCGCCGCTTATTTGGAAAGCCCGCGCAAAGTCGTGAAAGGCGGACGCATGGCCTTTGCCGGTCTGCGTAAAGAAAAAGACCGCAATGACATCATTGCTTATCTGAAACAAGCCGCCAAATAGGCTTATTTAACCCGTTCCAAAATCGACAGATAATTGGCCACGGCGGCGCCGCCCATATTGAAAATACCGGCCAGCTTGGCATCTTTAACCTGCATCTCACCGGCATCGTCCATCAATTGACGCGCCGCCATGACATGCATGGAAACACCGGTTGCGCCGACCGGATGGCCTTTGGCTTTCAACCCGCCTGACGGATTGACCGGCAGCTTGCCGTCTTTATAAACCGTGCCCTCTTCCAATGCCTGCATGCCCTTACCGGCGTCAGTCAGTCCCATCGCCTCATATTGAATAAGCTCGGCAATGGTGAAGCAGTCATGAGTTTCAACCAAAGATAAATCATCGAGTGTCAAACCGGCCTCATCAAGGCCTTTGTGCCAAGCCATTGCGGGGCCTTCAAACGCGGTTACATCGCGCTTGCTCATGGGCAGATAATCATTGGCTTGGGTGCGGGCGCGGAAAGCAATCGCCTTGTCATAACCCTGCGCCGTATCCTCATCCGTTAAGATAATCGCTGCGGCACCATCTGAAATCATCGAGCAATCCGTGCGCTTCAAAGGGCCGGCGACAAGCGGGTTTTTATCGCTCTCGGCGCGGCAGAAATCATAGCCGAAATCTTTTTGCATATGGGCCAGCGGATTGACCGATCCGTTTTTATGATTTTTCGCCGCAATTTTTGCCAGCGCATCGGAATGGTCACCATATTGTTGGAAATATTTACCGGCAATGACCCCGAAAATGCCCGGGAAGGTGAGGCCTTCATCGCCCTCTTCCGGCATATAAGATGCGCGCGACAAGCAACGCCCGACATCGGCGCTGGACAGATGGGTCATTTTCTCAACGCCAATCGCCAGCACGCGACGCGCCCGACCGCTTTCAATCAAATTGGCCGCCTGAAACACCGCCGCCGAGCCTGAGCCGCAGGCATTTTCAACCCGCGTTGACGGGGTGAAGCGAAATGCCTCATTCACCTGCAAGGCCAAAGAAGAAATGAAATCCTGCTCCGACATGCCCGCATTGAAAGTGGCGACATAAATCGCATCAATCTCATCAGCCGTGACACCGGCATCTTCCATCGCCTCATTGGCCGCAGCAACAAGAAGCGCTTCCAGCCCCTGATCTTCAAGCTTGCCGAATTTTGTATGGCCCCAGCCAATAATGCATACAGACATGTTTCTCTCCCTGATAATCAATTGCCGCCAATACACAAAGCAGACGCGGATTTGTCAAGCATCGCCATGCGCCTGTCGGCTTATTGCGACGCGCCCAAAAATGCCAAAACATCGGGGCCAATCTCGTCTTCCAAGCCGGGGCCGATATCATGGCCCATACCGGCAACCGGTCGCCACAGCGCTTGCGGCACGGTTTCGGCAATATGCTGCCCGCATGAAATATCAATCAGCGTATCGGCATCGCCATGTATCACCATAAAAGGCACAGCGATATTTTTAAGCCGCGCCGTGCGCGCGCCATCAGCCAGCGCCGCCGCCATTTGCCGAATAATGCCCTGCGGATGCCAGCACCGCTTCACCAATTTTTCCGCCAAGGCGCGCCGGTCAGCCTCCGGTGTCGGAAAGGCCGGGCTGGCATGCTGGCCCAGATTTTGCGTCATATAATCAATCAGCTCGGCTTCATCTTCGCTATCGGGTGGCGCCAATGCGCTGGCCGCCGGTTGCGGCAGGCTGGCATCGCCCGAGCTTGACATGACGCAAATGATTTTGCCGATGCGGGGCCCGTGCGAAAACGCCAAATGCTGCGCCACCATGCCGCCCAGCGACATGCCCCAAATATGCGCTTTTTCAATGCCCAGCGCGTCCATGAGGCCGATAACATCATCAGCCATATCGGCAATGCCATAGGGCACGGGAAAGCTGGCACCGGCCTCGGCACCGGCCAGCAGTGCCATTATATCGGGCACACCGGCAGCATCGAGCTTGCTGCTTTCACCGACATCGCGATTGTCGAAAATAATCACGTCGAAACCGGCATGGGTGAAATAATCGATAAAGGCATGCGGCCATTGTATCATCTGCGTGCCCAGCCCGCGGATAAGAATGAGCGGTTCGACGCTGCTTTTTTCAGCCGCTTCAAAAACCTCGTAACACAGACTTATTCCATTAGCGTTTGCAAAAGCCATTTTCGTGCCCCTTTCAATTTTTATTCCTCTATACTGCCAACAAGTTCGACCATTGGTAAAGCCCTGCTTGGAAGCATGATGCAACGCAATTTTGATGCCCTCAGTGCCGCCCCGTTTGACCTCGCCATTATTGGTGGCGGCGCAACCGGAGCCGCCATCGCGCTTGATGCCAGCCTGCGGGGGTTGCGCGTCGCGCTGATTGATAAATCCGATTTTGGCGGCGCGACCTCGGCGGGCTCGACCAAGCTGATGCATGGCGGGCTTCGTTATTTGGCCAATGGCGAAATAAAATTGGTGCGCGAGGGCTTGCGCGAGCGGCGTCATTGGAGCCGCATCGCCAAACATTTAGTCCATCCGCTGCCCTTTGTTCTGCCTTGCTATAGCCATCAAAAACCGTCGCGCCTGACATTGAGGCTGGGTCTCAGCCTTTATGATTGGCTGGCTTTTGACCGCAATCGCGGGGTTGACCCGATGCAGAAAATGCCCGGCTATCGCACCATGACCGTGGCGCAAACATTAGGTCTGGTGCCCGACCTGCCGCCGCAATTGGCGGCAGAAAAATCAGACGCCGCGCGCGCGACACCCAAATTAACCGCCGGTCTTTTATACCATGACGGGCAAATGCTATCGCCCGAAAGACTGTGCCTCGCCATGGTGCGCAGCGCCATTACCGCCGGGGCTGTGGCGGTGAATTATGCCGAGGCGGGCGATTTTATTGTCGAGGATAATCGCCTTATCGGCGTGCAGGTGAAGGACAAGCTGTCGAGAAAATCAGCTTCCTTAATGGCCGCTTTGACCATTAATGCAGCCGGCCCGTGGGCTGATGAACTGATGCAAGCCGGCGACACGAACCAGCCGCAAAAGAAATTAGTGCGTTCCAAAGGTATTCATATTGTGACGCGCAATCTGACCCGTGGCGCGGCGTTGGCCATGCCGATTGGTGATGAGCATTTATTTGTGACGCCCTATATGGGCATGAGTGTGCTGGCCACAACCGATACGAAATTCGATGCCGCGCCCGACAAGGCGCGCGTGACCAAAGCCGATATTGATATGCTGCTGGCCAAGACCAATCGCGCCCTGCCCGCCGCCAAGCTCAGTGCCAAAGATGTTGTCTTCACTTATGTCGGCTTGCGCCCGCTGGTTGCCGATATGGACGACACAGCCGATACGACTTATGGGCTGAGCCGCGGCAGTGAGATTTATGACCACAGCCAATATGGCGGGGTCAGCGGTTTGGTATCGACCTTAGGCGGCAAATGGACAACATCACGACGGCTGGCCGAGCAAGTGGTTGATTTGGCGATGCAGAAATTAGATGCCAAGCCGGTCGCCTGCCGCAGCCATGTGACGGTTTTGGCATGTGCGCCGCGTGATGATTTGGGTCGCTTCATGGACGAGATGCGCGCCCGCTTTGACAGTTTCGATACGCCGCGTATTGATTTGATGAGCCGCCTTTATGGACGGCTTTTGCCGGATATGATGGCCGCTGATGCGCGCGGTCTGAGCGGCCTTAAAGACAAGCTTTTGGCTGCGCGGGTCGCCTTTGCCGTATCCGATGAAATGGCCGTGACATTAGAGGATATTGTGCTGCGCCGCCTTGTCGAGGGTCAAATTGGCGGCCTCAGCCAAAAGCAAATTGAGCTGATTGCCGACTGGCTGCAAGCGCGTCTCGGCCATAGCGAAATTGAAATGAAGCGCCAAAGAAAAGCGCTCGCCGATAAGCTGAAGCGGCCCAAATAGACCAAGCTAGCCGACGCGGCGTCCCACGCCTTCCCAATACGGCTCGCGCAATTCGCGGCGCAGGATTTTGCCCGACGGATTGCGCGGCAAAGCCTCGATGAAATCAACTGATTTGGGCAATTTATAACCGGCAATACGCGCCCGGGCGAAATCGATAATATCTTTTTCGCTCAGTTCCTTGCCCGGCGCGGCGACCACACAGGCCTTTACCGCCTCGCCCCATTTTTCGTCCGGCACGCCAATCACGGCGACATCGGCAATATCGGGATGGGCAAATAGCGCGTTTTCAACCTCAGCCGGATAAACATTTTCACCGCCCGACACAATCATGTCTTTCACGCGGTCATGGATAAACACATAGCCTTCCGCATCGAGGAAACCGGCATCGCCGGAATAAAACCACTCATCTTTCACCGCATCAGCCGTCGCATCTGGCTTGTTCCAATAGCCCTTCATAATTGAGGCACCGCGCAGAATAATCTCGCCGACCTCGCCTTGCGCCACATCATTGCCCGCTTCATCGACAATGCGGACTTCGACACCGGCATTGGGTTTGCCGCAAGAGCGCAGCTTATTGCGCGCCGGATCATGGTCTTCAGGTTTCAAATTCGTGCCGCCGCCCGTGGTCTCGGTCAGGCCATAGACTTGCACGAAATCGCATTTGAACTTGGCCGCCGCCTGCACCAATAATTCTTCGGCAATCGGTGAAGCGCCGTAAATCACTTGCCGCACGCTGGACACATCGGCCTCGGCAATATTGGGTTGCTGCATGACGAATAAGATAACCGCCGGCACCATGAATAAGACGCTGACTTTCTCAACCTCGATCAGCCGCAAAATTTCCGCCGGATCAACCTCCGGCAAAACCGTTACCTTGCTGCCCTTATAAAGGCCGATAAGCCCGACATTCACACCGGCAATATGAAATAGCGGCATGCATAAAAGCACGTGCTCTTTTTCATTCCAGCCCGCCCAATCCTCGGATTGTTCAAACGCGCTTTGCATATTCAAATTGGTCAGTTGCACGCCCTTCGGGTGCCCCGTCGTGCCTGAGGTATAAAGCTGAATAATATCATCATCGGGCTGATAGTCTAAAGGCGGCGCAACCGCGTCAAACGCATCACGCCATGCGTCAAAAGCCGTCCATTCATCATGCCCGCCATCCATCGCAATCACGCGCTTAACGCTGGGGCAATCGGCCAAAATGCTTTCAATCAGCGGCACGAAATCTTTGCCGACAAAAACCATTTCGGCTTGGGCATCGTTTAACACATAAGCCACTTCCGGACCGGCGAGGCGTGAATTGACGCCGACCAAAACGCTGCGGGTTTTCTGCATGCCATAGAGCAGTTGAAAATACAGGTCTGAATTGGCACCCATAAAACCGATGCGCGCATGCGGCTCAATCCCCTCAGCCAAAAGGGCTTGTGCAACTTGATTGGAACTGTGGCTCAATTGGCCATAGCTGGTCTCGCGTCCTTGATACACTAATGCGGTTGTGTCGGGCTGTTCGGCCCCGCGCGCTTCCATCGCCTCGATAAGAATAAAATCGCTCATCATCAACTCCCTCGCCCTGTCGATTACTCAAAAAAGTTTAGCGGCGCAAAAAACGATGTAAAGGGGGAGATTTTGCGCTAGCCTATTTTCTCAATATTTGAGGGAAGACAGTCATGCGTTTGGGGCATCCAAAATTTGCTTATGAAAAAGGCTTACATCAAATCGGTAATGGCGCTTATGCGTGGTTGCAACCCGATGGCGGCTGGGGCTGGTCCAACTCCGGTCTGATTGTCGATAATGACCAATCCCTTGTCGTCGATACGCTGTTCGATGTGCCGCTGACGCAAGACATGCTGGCCGCCTATGCCGATGCCGCACCGGCCGCCAAGCAGGTCGATAAGGTCATTAATACGCATCATAATGGCGACCATTGTAACGGCAATTGCTGCTGCCCTGATGCGGAGATTATTGCCCATAAATTAACCGCTGAGCATATGGTGGCCGAGCCGCCTGAGATGATGGTCGGCTTTTTGGAAGCCGCGCCCGAGCTTGGCGATATGGGCGATTATTTCACCTCATGCTTTGGCCCGTTTGACTTCAAATCGGTTGACCAACGCCTGCCCGATACGCTGATTGAAGAAGAAACAACAATTAAGCTGGGCGATAAGGATATTCATCTTATTCCGGTCGGGCCGGCTCATACGCCGGGCGACACGCTGGTGCATGTGCCTGCCGACCGCACCGTTTATACGGGCGATATTTTATTCATTGGCGGGCATCCGATTATTTGGGAAGGCCCCGTGCAGAATTGGATAAATGCCTGTGACCGCATTATTGCCATGGATGTCGAGACGATTATTCCCGGCCACGGCCCCATCACCACCAAATCCGGGGTTGAGGAAGTGCGGCATTATTTGCTGACCATGCGCCAAGAGGCGCGCGCGCGCTATGAAGCGGGTATGAATTATAAAGAAGCCGCCTTTGATATCGCGCTGGGCGTATTTGATGATTGGGGCGATCGCGAACGCATTGTGATTAATTGCGCCACGATGTTCCATGAATTTGGCGCTGAAGATAAACCGGAAATCACTGAATTATTTGCCGGCATGGCGGAATATGCCAAGGCCCGCCCGCAGGGCAAAGAGGCCCGCCCGCAGGGCAAAGAGAGCCGCCCGCAGGGCAAATCATCTGAATGATTGAAATAGATGCGACAGGTTTGCACTGCCCAATGCCGGTCTTGCGCCTGCAAAAAGCCTTGCGCGATTTAGAAAGCGGCGCGCGCATGACGCTGCTGGCCAGCGACCCGATGGCGGCGATTGATGTGCCGCATTTTTTGAGTGAACACGCGCATAAACTCATCGCCCAAGCGCAAAGTGACGGGCCGGGCGATATGCAGATTCTCAGATTTGAGATTGAAAAGGGCTAGGCGGGAAAAAGCGTTACACCCAAACAGCCTTCACATCATCGGTAAAGCCGACTGTGACTTTATCACCCGCTTCGATGACCGGTCGTTTGATAAGCGTCGGGTTTTCAACCATCAGTGCGACGAGATGCGCTTCGGCCTCATTGGCTTTATCGGCGTCCGATAGATTGCGCCAGCTTGTGCCGCGCTTGTTTAGCAGCTTGTCCATTGGTTGCGCTTGCAGCCAGCGCCGCACCATATCTTCTTGCAGCCCGTTTTTTCTGAAATCATGAAAGGTGAAATCTTGGCCTTTATCAGCCAACCAGACGCGCGCCTTTTTCACCGTGTCGCAATTTGGAATACCGTAAACCGTCAGGCTCATTATTCGGCAGCCAGATAACCGGCGGTTTGCAAATCCGGTGTGGTGTCGATAATGGCGCGGTAGCGAGTCGGGGTTTTAATCCCCAGTTCGGCGCGCACATCTTCCAACGGCATGCTCAGCAAACGCTCCCATTCCGCGCTTGGCAGACCTTTGGCCAAACGTCCCAGACGAAAGCCTTCCAAAATCGCTTTGCCGATGCCAAGCCCCGGCGCTTCTTTGCGCGACGATAAATAGCCAAACAGGATAATCAGCAAAATGCCGGGATTGCCAAGCTGCCGCCAAGTCACCGCCAGCAAGCATAATTCGCCCAGCGGGTCGCGGCCATAACCGGTCGAGACATGCCACAAATCATGCGCGTCGCGCTGGCGTTCATGATATTTAATTTGCCCTGCGCTCAGCGGGCGCTCTTCTTGACGCCCTTCAACCGAGGCTTCAGTTAGCCCATCGGCAGAAATTTGTTCGACCTCGGTAAAGCGCGCATAAGTGCGTCCCAAACTGCCTTCAGGCAGGCTTTCCAACCAAGCGCGGTCTTTTAGATAATCGATTAACGGCTTTTTGGCGCTCAGTATTTTTTGCGCCTGCGGGGCTTTTTTGAAACGCTTAAACGCCCGCAAACCGGAATTGCCCGACAGGGTTTCCAGAATGACAAACACCTGCTTGGTGTCTTCTTTATCGGCTATTAGCTGTTTTATCGCAGCTCTGGTTTTGGCGATTTTTCCCACAACACGCCCCTTGTCAAAAATTTTACTTGCAAAGAGTGTAAGTCAGACGGCTGGCCGCTGGCAAGTCTTGTGAACGCCGGTGCGGCAAAATGCTGGTGCCCTTGGGCGGACTCGAACCGCCACTCCCGTGAAGGAAACGGATTTTGAATCCGTCGCGTCTACCAATTCCGCCACAAGGGCCGACCAGCCCCCTTCATTTGCCCGATAATCAAAGGCGCGTCAATCGCTGAAACACTATCTTTTTAAGCTATCATCAAAATCAAATGCGGCGCGGTCGCGCACATCATCATCATGGTCATGTTGCCAAATGCTGTGCGTGACCATGCGCGCATGGGCAAATAAATCAGCCTCGTGAATAATCCCGATAAGCTTGCCGTTCTCCAGCACCGGCACGGCCTCGCCGATAAAATCTGCCATCGCCTGCTGCGCCGCCAAGGCCGTTTGCGCGGCCTGCAAGACCAGAGGTGTCGCCTCCATATAAGCACGTGCGGCCTCGTCGCCATCGCGCTCGACCAGCGCATAAAGGCATAATTTACCGACCCATTGGCCCTTATCATCTTCCAAATGCGCCTCGGCGCAATGGGCCTTTGCCATATGCTGAATGGCCTCGCCCACGCTGGCTTTATCGCTCAGCGTGACAAAATCAGGCGCCATAAGCTGCGTCACTTTTATCGCCTGCAATGCCAGATTTTCGCGCCCCAAAGATAAATCGACCCCGCGCGCCAATAATTGCGGCTCAAATACCGAGCGCGCATAAAGCCGCGAGGTCAGCAAATTGGCGGTAACAATCGTCACCATAATCGCCGTGGTGGCGGCATAGTTTTGCGACAGTTCAAAGCTCAGCAAAATAACCGCCAACGGTGCGCCCAAAACCGATGACCCCATGGCCGCCATGCCGGCCAATACAAACAGGCCGCTATCGGGCGCATAGCCGGTGAGCGGGGTCAGCATGGCGAAAGCCGCCGCCGCCAAGCCGCCCAAAGCGGCCCCGACAAATAAAGCCGGTGCAACAATGCCGCCGTGAAAATAAAGCGTCAGGCAAAATCCTGCCGCCACGGCTTTCAGCCCCAGCAAAACCAATAAATCAAAACCCGATAAATCGCCCTGCAATATGGCCGAAATCACATCAAGGCCGGGGCCCAAAATACCGGGCGCGAAATGCGCCAAAATGCCGACTGCCAATCCGGCTGCAACCGGTCGCGCCCAGAGCGGCAAAGGCAAGGCGACCATATAGGCGCGCAGCCAGTTAAGACCGCGCATCAGGCCGACAGCCAAAAATCCGGCCATGACACCCAATAGCAACAGCAGAATAATATCCAGCGGACCGGCCATGCGGGTCTGCAGGATCGGCAACATCACAATATGCTGGTTCAGCACCTCGCCGGAAAACACATAAGCCGTTGCCGAGGCTAAGGTGACGGGGGCGAAAAAGCGCAATGAATAATGCCGCAGCACAACCTCATGGGCGAAGATAATGCCCGCCAAAGGTGCCGCAAAAGCCGCCGATATGGCCGCGGCCACACCTGCGCCCAACGCCATTTCGCCAAAATGCGGCGACAGGCGGGTGAAGCGTTTCATGCTGGCGGCAAGGCTGGCACCCAATACCACAAGCGGGCCGTAAAGACCGGTCGGCGAGCCGCCGCCCAGTGCCAAAACCGATTTCACCAGACTGACATAGCCGCCGGTGCGCGAGACTTGCGGGTCGGGCTTATGCGCGGCGTGAATCACATCGGCCAGTTCAACAGGCGGTTGCGGTGCCAACCAGCTCAGCAGCAGGCCAATGGCCAGACCGGCCAGCATGGGTATCAGCAACCATTGCAAATGAAAGCCGCGATAACCGACTTGCAATAAATCATTATTGGGTCGCCATTGCGCCAGCAATAATTCCACCGCGCCGAAAGAAACCAAAGCGGCATAAGCCACCACCACGCCGATAATAATGCCAATGCCGGCAATGGTAAGGCCGTGGCGCAGGCTGACGGTCATGGAAATGCCGGCCAGTCCAAACAAAGTGGACAGAAATTTACCGAGACGTTTTACCAAGCCATTCATCGCGCGATGCTACTTTATATCGCCCGCCACAAAAACACCTTTTCAGTCGCATTTTGCAGGTTTAGGGTGCGGCCATGTTTGCTTTGCTTCGTAACATCTATGACCGAACCTTGCGCTTGTCGGGTCATCGCCATGCCGAATGGGCTTTGGCCGGTGTGTCCTTTACCGAAAGTTCGTTTTTTCCGGTGCCGCCCGATGTCATGCTGGTGCCAATGATATTGGCGGCGCGCGCCAAAGCATGGCGCTATGCGCTTATCTGCACCCTTGCCTCGGTGCTGGGCGCGCTTTTGGGCTATGCCATTGGTCAGGTCTTTTGGGAAGCCATCGGCCAGCCAATTGTCGCCTTTTACAATGGCAGTGCCGCTTTTGACCGCTTCACCCATTTTTATGATGATTGGGGCATTTGGATTGTGCTGGCTGCCGCCATTAGTTTTTTGCCGTTCAAAGTTGCCACGATTGCCAGTGGCGTGAGCGGATTGGCGCTGGCCCCGTTTTTACTGGCCAGTCTGGTCGGGCGCGGGATTCGCTTTTTCGGGGTCGCCGCATTGGTTTATTATTTCGGCCCGAATATCCAAAAATTCATCGACCGCTATTTCAATATCCTTTCCTTAACCTTTGTCGTGCTTTTATTGCTCGGCTTTTTATGGTTAGGGTCTGTTTAATGACTATGTTTACATCTTTCATCTCGCCCTTTAGCCCATTGCGCGCGCGCCTGGGATTGGTCTTTGTGCTGGCGCTTTTGGTCATCAGCGTGGCGCTGGCCTCGCAATATATGGGTGGGCTTTTGCCATGCGCTTTATGCCTCAAACAGCGCATCGCCTTTTATCTTGGCCTGCCGCTTATCGCGCTGGCTTATTTCTTTGCCGATAAATCGCCCGCCGCCATGCGCGGCTTGCTGCACACAATCGGCATTATTTTTCTGGCCAATGCGGGATTGGCTTTTTATCACGCCGGTATTGAATATGGCTTTTGGTTGGGCCCGGCCTCCTGCGGTGGCGGTGGCGCACAAGCGCAAGACACCGGCGCCCTCTTGGAAGCGCTCAAATCGACCCGCATGGTGCGCTGTGATGCCCCAGCCTTCACCCTGTTCGGCATCTCTTTGGCCGGTTATAATCTGATCGCCTGCGTGATATTGGCCGGATTGGCGTTATATCCGACGCAGGAAAAAGAGGCTTAACCATGAGCGCAACAAATAAAAGATTGGCCGAGATGATACGCGTTGACCATGCCGGTGAGCATGGCGCCGTGCGTATTTATGACGGCCAGAAAGCAGTGTTTGACAAAATTAAGGGCAAGGAAAAAACCGCCCAAATGGTCGCGCATATGGCCGACCAAGAGCAAGAACATTTGGCTTATTTCGACGCGCTCATCACCCAGCGTGATATTCGCCCGACCGCGCTTGGCCCGTTTTGGGACGCTGCCGGTTTCGCGTTAGGCGCGGCGACGGCGCTGATGGGGGAGAAAGCCGCAATGGCTTGCACCGCCGCCGTGGAAACGGAAATTGACGCGCATTACGCCGCCCAGCTCGCGGCGCTTGCCGACAGCCAAGACGAGGACGATAAAGCGCTGGCCAAGAAAATTGAAAAATTTCGCGCCGATGAAGCCGAGCACAAACATACGGCACTGGAAAATGGTGCAGAAGACGCGCCTGCTTATCAGATGATGAGCCGCCTTATTCGCTTTGGCTGCCGTGTCGCCATTCGGGCTTCTGAAAAGATTTAGAGAAAAAATCTAGAGAAAAAAGTGAGCGCTTACGGCTCCAACTCAGTATCCCAATAGAGATAATCCTGCCAGCTTTCATGGCAATAATTGGGCGGAAATTTGCGTCCGTTTTCATGCAATTCATAAACCGTCGGTTGATGCGGCGTTTGGCGCGGCACCATGCCCGCTTTTTTCGGCATGCGCCCGCCTTTGCGAAGATTGCACGGACTGCAAGCGGCGACCACATTCTCCCATGTGGTGCGGCCACCGGCGCGGCGCGGTATCACATGGTCAAAGGTCAAATCATGCGGCGCGCCGCAATATTGGCAAGAAAAGCCATCGCGCAAAAAGACGTTAAAGCGCGTAAAAGCCGGATGACGCGGCGGCTTAACATAGGTTTTCAGTGACACCACGCTGGGCAATATAAATTCCGTTGATGGGGAATGAACCAGTGTGTCGTAATGCGACACAATATTGACCCGGTCGAGCACCACCGCTTTCAGCGTATCCTGCCATGACCAGAGAGAGAGCGGGTAATAGCTGAGCGGTCGAAAATCCGCATTAAGGACCAAAGCCGGACACGATGCCGGATTTCTGAAATCAGGCGGTGCGGCCTTTACAAATTCTATCGCCTCTGAACCGGTCCTATGCATGGTGTAATCTCCGATAATACCTCTTCGAATTACGCGCACTCAACGAATCATTCCGCGCCCTTTTATTATGCCTAAAATGGCCGCGTGACGGAAATGTGACATGTCAGCCGCCGCCATGCAAGCTAACGGTTTTTCGCCTGCTCGCCATTGTAATAAGTCCATAAAAGCCGTGCCGCCGCGCCGCGATGGGGCGACCAGCGCATGGCAAAGGCGCTCAGCGTCTCGGCATCGGGCCTTTCATCAAGCCCATACAGCATGCGCACGCCCTGTTGCAGCGCCAGATCACCGGCCGGAAACATATCGGCACGGCGCAGCATAAACAGCAAATAACACTCCGCCGTCCACGGCCCAATGCCGGTCAGCTTTATCAGCGTCTTATATATGGTCTCATTATCGGCCTTGTGCAGCTTGGGCAAATCCAAGCCTTCCGACAAAATGGCTTCAGCCAATATCCGTAAATAACGTTGCTTGGGGCGCGACAAGCCGCAACCGCTCAACGCCGCATCAGATAAGGCCAGCAGGTTTTCGGGGCGCACCTCGCCGATGAGCGCCTCAAAGCGGCGATGAATGGTGGCCGCCGCCGCAGTTGAGACTTGCTGGCTGATAAGCAAGCGCGCCAGACCGGGAAAGCCGCCGCTTCGTTTGCGCAAAGGCGGTGTGCCATATTCCTCAAAAGCAGCCGCCAGTTTTTTATCCTTGGCGGCCAAAATTTCCAATGCGGTGGTCAGGTCTTTGCTGTTCTTATATATTTGCATCACACCCTAATATGGCGCAGGAAGACGGGTAATGAAAGAAGCCAAAAAATTTGTCACCCGTTTTGCGCCCAGCCCGAATGGCTGGTTGCATTTAGGCCATGCTTATTCAGCCCTCACCGCCGCGCGCGCCGCGCAAGATGCGGGCGGGGATTTTTTATTACGCATTGAGGATATTGATGTCGGTCGGGCGCGACCGCATTTTGTCGAGGGCATTTATCAAGACCTCGACTGGCTGGGGCTGGCTTGGCCCGAACCGGTAATGGTGCAATCCACCCGCTTTGCGGTTTATGAAGCCGCGCTTGCCAAATTGCGGGAACAAGAATTGGTCTATCCATGTTGGGCGACGCGCGGCGATATTTTGGCCGCGATAGAGGCGCACAAAGATTGGCCGCGTGACCCTGATGGCGCACCGCTTTATCCGGGGCTTTATCGCGACCTGCCCGAAAGCCGTCGCAAACATCTTATGTGGGAAGGCAAACCCTATTGCTGGCGTCTGGATATGACCAAAGCGCGCGCGCGGGTCAGTGAGCAATTGAGCTATAAAGAATGTCATGGCCAGCCCGAAACCCTGCCGCTTGACCCGTCTGCCTTTGGTGATGTGGTGCTGGCGCGCAAAGATGTGCCGACCAGCTATCACCTCGCCGTGGTGATTGATGATGCAGCGCAAGGCGTGACCCAAGTGACGCGCGGGCAAGATTTACAACCCGCCACGGCAATCCATGTTCTGTTGCAAAAATTGCTCGAGCTGCCGCAACCTGATTATTTGCATCACCCTTTGGTGCGTGATGTGACCGGTCGGCGTTTGTCCAAACAAGCGGGCGATAACGGCTTTCGCAATTTGCGCCAAGAGGGCATGAGCGCCGATGCGGTGATGGCCTTGCTGCCGCCGCCCTTCGGTCAGGGCTAAACTGAAAGCACGCAAAGCCTGCGGCGTAATCGCGCCCCTGCTTAACTTGCCAATGCGTCAAAAAGCGATAATCTCTCGCCCATGAGTGCCGCAGAAAATATATCGATTGATGAGACCCAGGCCGTGTTGGCGCAACTGGCCGCGTTGCCGCCGCTTTTGGCCGATATGCGCGCCGCTTTGGCGACCCCCTTACCGGCTGATAGCGACCAGTTTTGCGCGCATGGGCGCGCCTGGGCCGCCACTTATATTGAAACGCTCGACCAAATGGTGCGCTATGCCGACACCATGCAAACTGCCGGACGCTTTGGCGCGTTGGAACAACATTTAACGCTCATCATTGTCGGGGAATATCTGAGCCAGCTTAAGGGCGGTCTGCCGATGAGCCAGGGCGAAATCGTGCGCCCCGCCGATATGGGGTTTGAGGCGCTGCCCGGTTTTACGCATGGCGCGATAACAGCGTTAATGGCCGAAGGGAATACACCGGCGCGCCGCCGCCGCGTTGCCACATTAATGGCTGAAAGCGGCAGGCTTGAAGCCGATGCCGGGCTTGATGAAACCCATATTATGATACGCGACCAGTTTCGCCGCTTTGCCGATGAAAAAGTCGCGCCCTTTGCCCATGATTGGCATTTGAAGGACGCACTTATTCCGCTGCCGCTGATTGAGGAACTGGCCGATCTTGGCGTGTTTGGCCTGACGGTGCCGGAAGCATATGGCGGCATGGGACTTGGCAAGCAAGCCATGTGCGTGGTGTCGGAGGAATTATCACGCGGCTATATCGGCGTCGGCTCTTTGGGCACGCGCACTGATATTGCCGCCGAATTGATTTTGCAAAACGGCACGACAGAACAAAAAGAAAAATATCTGCCGGTGATTGCCAATGGCACGCTGCTGCCAACCGCCGTCTTTACCGAACCCAATACCGGCTCAGATTTGGCCAGCCTGGCGACGCGCGGCGAAAAAACCGATAGCGGCTATCAGATTATCGGGGCCAAAACCTGGATTACGCATGGCGCGCGCGCTGATGTGATGACGCTATTGGCGCGCACTGACCCGCAAAATAAGGGGCATGGCGGGCTGACCATGTTTTTGGCTGAAAAGCCGCGCGGCGATGATAACACGCCGTTTCCCGCCGACGGCATGCAAGGCGGCGAGATTGGCGTATTGGGCTATCGCGGCATGAAAGAATATGACATTGCCTTTGACGGCTTTGCCGTGCCCGAAGACGCCGTGCTGGGCGGCGAAACCGGCAAGGGCTTTAAGCAGTTGATGCAAACTTTTGAAAGCGCGCGCATTCAAACCGCGGCGCGCGCCATTGGTGTGGCGCAAAATGCGCTTGAGCTTGGCTTTGCTTATGCGCGTGACCGCAAGCAATTCGGCACCTCGATTTATCAGTTTGAGCGCGTCTCGGGCAAGCTGGTGATGATGGCGGCAGAAATTTTGGCCGCCCGCCAATTGGCCTATTTTGCCGCCCGCACCAAAGATGCCGACCAGCGCTGCGACCTTGAAGCGGGCATGGCAAAATTACTGGCGGCGCGGATCGCTTGGGCGGCGGCTGATAATGCGCTGCAAGTGCATGGCGGCAACGGCTTTGCGATGGAATATCCGGTGTCTCGCGTGCTTTGCGATGCGCGCATATTGAATATTTTTGAGGGCGCGGCGGAAATTCAGGCCGATATTATCGCCCGCCGCTTGACGCAATAGAGACGGAGTTTTCATGTCCTTTATCAATTATCTTATTCCCGCCGGGCTGATTGCCGTGGTGCTGGTTTTGCTGGCCGGTTTGGTCAATATGTTGCGCGGCGGCGAGGCATCGCTGTCGCAAAAACTTATGCGCTGGCGCGTTGGCCTGCAATTTGCCACAGTGGTTTTGGTAATGTTGGGCTTTTATCTGGCAGGACGCTAAATGGTCAAACTGAACAAAATCTACACGCGCAGCGGCGATGATGGCAGCACCGCTTTAGCCGATGGCACGCGCCGCGCCAAGCATGATGCGCGCATTGCCGCCTATGGCGCGGTTGATGAAACCAATGCCGCTTTGGGCATGGCGCGCTTGCACACCAAAGGCGATGAATTGGACGCGGTTTTGGGCCGCCTGCAAAATGACTTGTTTGATTTGGGCGCAGATTTAGCCACGCCCGATACTGATGATTTTGAACCCTTGCGGGTCACGGCGCAGCAAGTGGCGCGCTTGGAAAGCGAAATTGACAGGTTGAATGTCAATCTTGAGCCGCTCGACAGTTTTGTTTTGCCCGGCGGTTCACAAGCCGCCGCCTATTTGCATTTGGCGCGCACCTTAATGCGGCGCGCCGAGCGTCGCCTGAGCGCGGCGATGGAAGCAGGCGAGCAGTTTTCCGAACCGGCGCGGCACTTTATCAATCGTGCCTCTGATTTATTGTTTGTGGCGGCCCGTGTGGCCAATGAAAACGGCAAGAATGACGTTAAATGGATACCCGGCGCGAATAGATGAGCGCCGATAGGGGCGCATTTTGACGCAGGCTTAAAGCGGCTCGTCAATTGACTTACTTCAGCCAAATGCGTAAAGAAATTGCCATACAGGCTTGTTTTTGAAGAAAGCGAGCCGCTGAAGTGGAGAACGCATATGAAAATCCTTGTCCCCGTCAAACGCGTGGTTGACTATAATGTCAAAATTCGCGTCAAACCGGACCAAACAGGCGTCGATTTGGCCAATGTCAAAATGTCGATGAACCCGTTTTGCGAGATTGCCGTTGAAGAGGCTGTCCGCCTGCAAGAGGCCGGAACAGCTACTGAAATCATCGTTGTTTCTGTCGGCCCGACGCAAGCCCAAGAAACCATTCGCACGGCGCTGGCAATGGGTGCCGATCGCGGTATTCTGGTCAAAACCGATGATGATTTGGAGCCGCTGGGCATTGCCAAAGTGCTGAAAGCGGTTGTTGAGGCCGAAAGCCCTGACCTGGTTATCCTCGGCAAGCAAGCCATTGATGGCGATAATAACCAAACCGGCCAAATGCTGTCCGCCCTATTGGGCTGGAGCCAGGGCACATTCGCTTCAGAGCTTGGCATTGATGGTGATAAAGTAAGTGTTACCCGCGAAATTGACGGCGGTCTGCAAAGTGTCAAACTTTCCATGCCGGCCATTATCACTACGGATTTGCGTTTGAACGAGCCGCGTTATGCGTCTTTGCCGAATATTATGAAAGCCAAGAAAAAGCCGATTGATGAAAAAGAACTGGCGGAATACGGCGTTGATGCCGCGCCGCGTCTTGAAATCGTCAAAGTGGCCGAACCGGCTGAACGCGAAGCCGGTGTTAAAGTTGAAACCGTCGGCGAATTGGTCGACAAGCTGAAAAACGAAGCAGGAGTTTTGTAATGAATACGCTGCTGATTGCCGAACATAATAATGAAACCCTTGCCGATGCGACTGTAAAAGCCGCCACGGCAGCCGCGCAAATGGGCGGCGAGTGCCATGTGCTGGTGGCTGGCAGCGGTTGCGCTGCTGTCGCTGATGCCGCCGCCAAATTGGACGGTGTCGCCAAAGTGCTGCTGGCTGATGACGCGCAATATGCAAAGCAACTAGCTGAGCCAATGGCCGCGCTGGTTGTCGGCATGGCCGATGGCTATGCAACCATTGCCTCACCGGCATCGACAAATGGCAAAAACTTTATGCCACGCATCGCCGCCTTGTTGGATTGCAGTCAAATCTCTGACATTACCGCCGTGCTCGACGCCAATACATTTGAGCGTCCGATTTATGCGGGCAATGCCATTCAGACCGTGAAAGTCAATGAAGGCAAAAAAGCCGTGACCATTCGCTCAACCGCCTTCGCCGCTGCCGGTGATGGAGGCAGTGCTGCTGTTGAAGCGGTCAATGCGGCCGATAATCCGGGTCTGTCTGAGTTCGTCAATGAAGAGCTGACCAAATCGGACCGCCCTGAATTGACCTCAGCCAAAATCGTCGTGTCCGGCGGTCGTGGCATGCAATCAGGCGATAATTTCCCGATGTTGGAAAAAATTGCTGACAAGCTGGGTGCCGCTGTTGGCGCATCACGCGCCGCCGTTGATGCGGGTTTTGTGCCGAATGATTATCAGGTCGGCCAAACCGGTAAAGTGGTTGCGCCCGAGCTTTATATTGCTGTCGGCATTTCAGGTGCGATTCAGCATCTCGCCGGTATGAAGGATTCGAAAGTCATTGTTGCCATCAACAAGGACGAAGAAGCACCGATTTTCCAAGTTGCCGATTATGGTCTGGTGGCCGATTTATTCACCGCCGTGCCGGAACTTGAAGAAGAGCTGGGTAAGGCCGGATTATAATCCGGCCTTTCGCCCCGCCCAACCTTTATGGCTGATATAAAAACCGTTGCGATTATCGGGGCCGGCCAAATGGGCTGCGGCATTGCCCATGTATTGGCCCTATCGGGCATCGAGGTTTTGCTGAATGATATTGGTGACAGCCAAATCGAGATGGGGCTTACCTCAATTGCCAAAAACCTCGACCGCCAAGTCGCTTCTGAAAAAATTACCCAAGCCGATAGCGATGCCGCTTTGGCGCGGATTGCGGCAGCGGCAGATATTGTGCGCTTGGCCGATGCCGATTTGGTTATCGAAGCGGCCAGCGAAAATGAAGCGGTCAAAATCGATATTCTGAAAGCCGTGAGCGCGGTCGTATCGGACACCACGCTTATCGCCTCCAATACCTCTTCCATTTCAATTACCCGTTTGGCCGCCGCCACCCGGCATCCTGAAAATTTCATCGGCATGCATTTCATGAACCCGGTGCCGGTGATGAAGCTGGTTGAGCTTATTCGCGGCATGGCAACCAGTGATGAGACTTTCGCCAGTGCTGAGGCATTGGTCGAAAAGCTCGGCAAATCTGCTGCCGTGTCGGAGGATTATCCGGCCTTTATCGTCAATCGCATTTTGCTGCCGATGATTAATGAAGCCGCCTTCGCGCTTTATGAGGGTGTCGGCTCGATTGAAAGCATTGATGAAGCCATGCGTCTGGGTGCCAATCATCGCATGGGGCCGCTGCAATTGGCTGACTTCATCGGGCTGGATACCTGCCTGTCAATCATGCAAGTGCTGCAAGACGGGCTGGGTGACGATAAATATCGCCCGTGCCCGCTGCTGGTTAAATATGTCGAAGCCGGTTGGCTGGGACGCAAAACCGGTCGCGGCTTTTATGATTATAGCGGCGATGGGCCCGTTCCAACACGCTAAAGCGTGTTGGACCCAAATAGAGACGACACGCTAAAGCGTGTTGGACCTAAATAGAGACAACGCGCTGAGACTTGTCTGCCCTATTGAGAGACGGGTTGCGGATTTTCCAAATAATAATCCAGCAAGCGATGCACGCCGGGCGTGTCCCACTCAGCCTCGCCCGCCAAGCGGCCGATTTCACGCCCCGCACCGTCCAGCAATAAGGTCGTTGGCAGGCCGATAAGCCCGACCGCGCGGGCTGATTTATAGCTCGGGTCATACAGGCGCATGAGATTTTTAACGCCCAATTCATCAAGGAATTTTTCACCCTTTCCGGCACCAGAGCGGTCAACCGAAAGCGTTATTACCCGTAAGCCGCGATTTTGATAACGCGCCGCCAAAGCGTCGAGCTGAGGCATTTCTTTGCGGCACGGGGCGCACCAAGTCGCCCAATAATTGACCAGCACCAAACCGCCCGCCTCGTCATGAACCGCGCCAAGCGTGGTCGCCGTGCCATCGGGTTTTTGAACATTCAGCACCGGCAAGGTTTTTGCCGCCGCATGGGTGATGAATTTGGCCAATGGCGGTGCCGCCTTGCCATTGGCTTGCAGGCGCGCATTTTCAGAACGCTGCGGGTTGCCTTCGTTGGCGGGCTTCGTGTATAGGGACACAGCACCGGCGCTCATCACAAGGATAAGCCCCGCCAAAACAAGCTTCTCGCGGCGGACAAATCGGGTAATGTGTGAGACAGTGAGGCGTGATGACATTTTAGTCTCCTAAGGGAGTGGCATATGAGTAACCGCATGTGGGGCGGCCGATTTGGTGGTGGCCCCGACGATATCATGGAAGAAATTAATGCTTCCATCGGCTTTGACCAGCGTTTGTTTGCACAAGACATTCGCGGCTCGCTCGCGCATGCGGAAATGCTCGTCAAACAAGGTATTATATCGTCCGAAGACGGCGCTTCCATCGCTCAAGGTTTACACCAAATCGAAGCGGAAATTAATGCCGGCACATTTAATTTTTCGCGCGCGCTTGAAGATATTCATATGAATATTGAGGCACGGCTGGCTGAGATTATCGGTGAGGCCGCCGGGCGGCTGCATACGGCGCGCTCGCGCAATGACCAAGTGGCGACCGATTTTCGGCTTTATGTGCGTGACGCGCTCGACCATATCGGCACGCAAATTCATACCCTTATGGGCGTCTTGATAAATAAAGCCGAAACCCATGCCGATACGATTATGCCCGGCTTCACGCATTTGCAACCGGCCCAGCCGGTGACTTTCGGCCATCATATTTTGGCCTATGTCGAAATGCTGGCGCGCGATGCCGGTCGCTTTCATGATGCCCGCAAGCGCATGAATGAAAGCCCGCTCGGCGCGGCGGCTTTGGCCGGCACGGGGTTTCCCATTGACCGCCATATGACGGCAGAGGCATTGGGCTTTGACGCGCCTATGGGCAATAGCATGGACGCCGTATCGGCGCGTGATTTTGCACTGGAGGCCTTGTCTGCGGCGGCCATTTGCGCCACCCATATGTCGCGGTTGGCCGAAGAGATTGTTATTTTCTCCGGGCCTGCTTATGGCTTTTTTAATCTGCCGGACGCTTATTCCACCGGCTCGTCAATCATGCCGCAAAAGCGTAATCCCGATGCCGCCGAGCTTATTCGCGCCAAAACCGGCCGGATTATCGGTGCGCTGGGCGGCTTGATGATTGTCATGAAAGGCCTGCCTTTGGCTTATTCCAAAGACATGCAAGAAGATAAGGAAGGCGTGTTTAATGCGCTGGACAGCATCTCTCTTTGTTTGGCTGCAATGAGCGGCATGATGGAGGCCTTGAGCATTAATGCCGACGCCATGCACGCCGCCGCGGGCAGTGGCTATGCCACCGCCACCGATCTGGCCGATTGGCTGGTGCGCGAAGCCGGATTGCCGTTTCGCGAGGCGCATCATGTCACCGGACAATTAGTGGCGCTGGCTGAAGAAAAAGCCTGCACATTGGACGCGCTGTCACTGGCCGATATGCAAAATATCGAAGCCTCAATCACTGAGCATGTATTCAGCGTGTTGAGCGTCGAAAATTCCGTTGCCTCGCGTCTGGCCTTTGGCGGCACGGCGCCCGATGGCGTGCGCGCGCGCGTTGCCCATTGGCAAAACTGGCTGAAAGAAAACGGCTAATGACCCGATTTTTGACCCGCATAATAAGGGGGCGTTCTTCCCTATTGCTAATCACTTGCCTGCTGATTATCGGCCTGTCGGCCTGCGGCAAGCGCGGTGACTTGCGCCTGCCCGACGCCACCGCCCTGATGGAGACGCGTCATGGATGAGTTCACCTATCGCGACGGCGCGCTACATGCCGAACATATGCCGATTGCCGAACTGGCCGAAGCTGTCGGCACACCGTTTTATTGCTATTCGGCGGCCACGCTGCGCCATCATTATAATGTGTTGGATAATGCATTGAGCGAAGCCGGATTGGCTGAACGGCTTATCTGCTATTCGGTCAAAGCCAATTCCAATCTCGCTGTCATTGCCACTTTGGCGCAATTGGGGGCCGGTGCCGATATTGTCTCTGAGGGCGAATTGCGCCGCGCTTTAGAGGCCGGTGTGCCGGCTGAGAAAATCGTCTTTAGCGGTGTCGGCAAAACCGCAAATGAAATGCGCGCCGCATTGGCTGTCGGCATTTTGCAATTTAATGTTGAAAGCCTGTCAGAAATCGACCTCTTGGCCGAGACCGCCAGCGAGATGGGCAAAACCGCGCAAATCGCGCTGCGCGTCAACCCTGATATTGATGCGGGCGGTCATGAAAAAATCTCGACCGGCAAGGCTGAGAATAAATTCGGTATTGCGTGGGAAGATGCGGAACGCGGTTTCGCCCATGCCCGGGCACTGGACGGCGTATCGGCGATTGGCATTGATATTCATATTGGCAGCCAGATTACCGAGCTCGCGCCGTTTCGTCGGGCTTTTGAAAAAATCGCCGGTCTGCTGGCCAATTTGCGCGCCGATGGGCACGACATTCAACGTCTTGATTTGGGCGGTGGCTTGGGCGTGCCTTATGGGCGCGATAATGACACGCCGCCCGACCCCGCCGCCTATGCGCAAATTATTGCCGATACGCTGGGCGATAGCGGCTGCACGATTATGTTGGAGCCGGGGCGTCTCATCGCCGCCAATGCCGGTATTCTTGTGACCTCGGTCATTCGTACCAAACAGGGGCAAGCCAAAAACTTCATGATTGTCGATGCCGCCATGACTGAATTAATGCGCCCGACACTTTATGACGCGCATCACCATATTGCGCCGATTGCCGAAAGCGATGCCGCCACCAAACAATGGGATGTGGTCGGGCCGGTTTGCGAGACCGGCGATTATTTGGGCCTCGACCGCGCCTTGCCGGTGCTGGAAAGCGGCGCGCTGGTGGCGATTTTTGCCGCCGGTGCCTATGGGGCTGTGCTTGGCTCGGCCTATAATACTCGGCTGGCTGCGCCGGAAGTTCTGGTCGATGGCGACAAATGGGCGATTGTGCGCGCGCGCCCCGACTATCAAGCCCTGCTGGCCGGCGAGCAAATTCCCGGTTGGTTATAAAATCGGTTTTGATGGAAGCGCGCGAAAGCCGTTTGCCTTACACCCCGAAAAACCTCTAAAATCGCTTCCATGATCCGTCTCGAAAATGTTTCCCTGCGCTATCATCAGGGGCCGGAAGTTTTACGCAATATCAATCTCGATATTCCGCAAGGGGCGTTTCGCTTTCTCACCGGCCCATCGGGTGCGGGCAAGACCTCGCTGCTGAAACTGATTTTTCTGGCCCATGCCCCAAGCCAGGGCCGGGTTTATTTAATGGGCCATGACACAGCCGCCCAATCGCGCAAAACCCGGGCGCTGATGCGCCGCTATATTGGCGTTGTGTTTCAAGATTTTCGGCTGATTGACCATTTAACGGTTTATGAAAACATCACCCTGCCGCTCCGCATTGCCGGTCATAAGCAAAGCAATTGGCACGAAAACGCTGTTGAGCTTCTCAATTGGGTCGGGCTTGGCGAGCGGCTTGATGCCCTGCCTGAAACCCTGTCGGGTGGCGAACAACAACGCGCTGCCATTGCGCGCGCCGTCATCACCCGCCCGCGCATTATTATCGCTGATGAACCGACCGGCAATGTTGACCCTGAGATTGGTGAGCGGCTTTTGCGACTACTGATTGAGCTGAACAAAATGGGCACCACCATTGTCATCGCCACCCATGACCGTCAATTATGGGAAAATTTTGATTTTCCGCGTCTGCATTTGGACAAGGGACAAATAGAATTGGTGAGCCATATGGCGGTCGATAAAGAAAGCGGGCCCGTGCTATGAGCCGCCCGACAAAAATCACCATATTGCCGCCTGAGAGCTTGGCCGGACCGGCATTGAGCGCGGTCACAATGGTCATGACTTTTTTAGCCTGTCTTGCTTTGGGTTGCAGCCTATTGGCCGACCGCGCCGCCGATAGATGGCTGCAACGCGCCACCAGCGCTTTGTCTGTGCAAATTGTCGAAACCGGCACGCTATCGGCTGAAGAACAATTGCCCAATGTGTTGCGCGAATTACGCGCCGCCCCCGGTGTCGAGAGCTTTCGGGTTTTGACCCGCGACGACCTTATCGCCCTATTGGAGCCCTGGCTGGGAACCGGCAATATTGGCGAAGACATGCCGCTGCCGTTATTGATTGAGGTGACGCCCGACCCCGATAACCCGCCCGCCACCCAAGCCCTCTCAGCGCAAATTCGGGCAATTGCGCCGGGCGCGCGACTTGACACGCATGGACGCTGGCGCGAGACATTGGAAAGCACAGCCAATGCGTTGCAGCTTTTCGCCGCTTTGGTTTTAACCATGGTGACGCTGGCGACGGCGATGGTGATTTTATTTGCCACCCGTGCCGGTCTTTTGGCCAATGAGGAAATCATTCATGTGCTGCACCAAATCGGCGCGCAAGACGGCTATATTTCGCGCCGCTTTGAGGCGCATTTTATCGGCCGCACGGCATTGGCGGCAGCGATTGGCTTGGCCGCGGCTTTGGTGTTTTTCTATACGCTTGGCGGCTTGGTGGCTGAAGCCCGCAGCGGCGGTTTTCTCATTCTGCTTCTGCCCATGCCGGTGGCGGCGATTGCGCTGAGTTGGCAAGTGACACGGCGTTATGTCTTGCGCCGCCTGCGAACCCAAATTTAGAGCCTGCCATGTCGCGCTTTGGAGATGATGAACGAAACAGCCGCAAGCAAATGCTCTCAACGCTGGGCGGCATGGCCAGCGGCGCGTTTTTATTGTTTTTGATATTTTTCATTATTTTTGCCCAAAGCCTGAAAGCGACCCCCGATTATGTGCCGCAAGCCGATGCGATTGTGGTGTTCACCGGCACCAGTCCGGTGCGGATTGAAACCGGCCTTCAGCTTTTGGCGGCAGGCAAAGGGCGACGCTTGCTGGTCAGCGGGGTTTATCAAAATCAGAGCTTTGACACGATTTTGGGCATGGCTGAGCCCATGCCGGATATTGATGCCGAGGCGCTGCGCTGTTGCATTGACCTTGATTATCGCGCCACCAATACAGTGGCCAATACCCAAGAAACCGCGCTTTGGGCGGAAGTGCATGGCTTTTCGAGCCTGATTATTGTCACCTCCAGCCAGCATATGCCGCGCGCTTTTTTGGAATTGCGGCGCTCCATGCCGACTACCAGCCTGTCGGCCTATCCGGTTTTGCCACCCAATGTGCGGCTGGATTATTGGTATGCTTATCCCGGCACAATGGCGCTGCTGGTCGGCGAATATATGCGCTATCTTTATGTGCTGAGCGGCCTGCCCGGTTTCGGCTAAGGGCTTTGGAGAATTTATGAAGCGCCTTTTTGCCAATAAACGTTTTGCGTTATTTGCGCCTTTTATCGCCCTTTCGATGATGGCGCTTATCGGGCTTGGCCTTTGGGTGCTGGTCGCCGGGCGCATTGGCGATGAGTTAAGCACGCGCGGGCTGAGCTGGCAAAGCCTTACCCGCGAGGGGTTTCCGGCGCGCATCAGCCTGACAATGGAAAAGCCACAATGGCGCGACCCCGATGCCACGACCAATTTGGTTTGGCAAAATAGCGGCCTCAGCCTCACTGTCCTGCCGTTTCAAGGCGGTCATGCGATAATTGATTTTCGCGGCGCGCATGAGATTACCGGCGATGGCGGGCGCATGCGATTGGTGCATCAGGGCAATTTAATGAGCGCCGTGGTTGATGGGGACGGGCTGAACCGCGCTTCATTTGAAGCCGCCGCCCCCCATATGGCGGCGCAATGGCTTGGCCAAAATATCGGCGCGCGCGCTGCTGATATGGCGCTGCACACCAGACGGGGCGATAAAAACCGCTATGACATTGCGCTGGTCTCCAAGCACATCACCCTCATGCGAGATGACGCGTCGCTGAGCTTATCGCGCCTTGATGCCACGGCTTCCGTGCCCGCCGCTTTAATGGATCGCCCCGTGCAAGCCGGTGATGTGATTATGCTCACCCGCGCCACCATACAACGCGATGCGCTGTCTTTGGTGGCGAAGGGCCGCGTGAAGCTGCGCGCCAATGGCTATATGGATGGCACGCTTGACCTTGATATTGTCAATTTGGAAGCCTTTGCCGATGCGCTGGTTGAATTTAATTTAATCGACCGCCGCGACCGCCAAAAATTATTATTATTCGGCGGTCTGGGCGCGGCATTGGGCGGGGACACGACAGACCGTTTATCGCTGCCTTTGCAGTTCAAAAATAAGCGCGTCTATTTGGGTGGGGTCAAGCTGGGCCGCGCACCACGCTGGAAATAACTTATTTATCGCGGCCGAAATTAGGGCTGTCCGTATCCTGACCGGCTTCGACAATCGACTCGCGAATACCCCGCGTGCGGGTAAAGACATCTTCCAAATAGCGCCCATCGCCCCGACGAATGGCCGCCTGCAAAGCCGTCAAATCCTCTGAAAAACGTCCCAGCATTTCCAATACGGCGTCCTTATTGGACAGAAAAATATCGCGCCACATAATCGGGTCAGAAGAGGCGATGCGGGTAAAGTCGCGAAACCCCGAAGCCGAATATTTAATCACTTCAGAGCGCGTATCATTTTCCAACTGCGCCGCCGTGCCAACAATATTATAGGCAATCAAATGCGGCAAATGGCTGGTAATGGCCAATACCAAATCATGATGGTCGGCATCCATAAAGGTCACATCTGACCCCATGCCGCGCCATAATTTCGAGACCTCTTCAACCGCAATGAGGCTGGTATTTTCGTCCGGCGTCAAAATGCACCAACGCCCTTCAAATAATTCGGCAAAGCCTGCATCGGGGCCCGATTGCTCGGTGCCGGCAATCGGATGGCCCGGCACAAAATGTATCCGCCCGTCCAATAAAGGTGTCAGCTCTTTCAGCACACCCGCCTTCACCGAACCGACATCGGTTAAAATCGCATTGTCTTTAAGCCCCGGAATAATTTCTTCGGCCAGCTCTTTAATGACGCTGAGCGGCGTATTGAAAAACACCAAATCAGCGTCAATGGCGGCTTCTTGCGCCGTCTCATGCACGCTGTCCACAAAACCAATATCCAGCGCGCGCGCTCTGGTTTCCGCCGAGCGGGCATAGCCCGACACATGCGCCGCCAAGCCATTTTTTTTCAGCGCATGGCCCAAAGATGAGCCGATAAGGCCCAGACCGATAAGCGCGATATTGGGTTTACTCACGCGCCGTCTCCTGCATCAGAACCCGCAACAAGACCTTCCAATGCGGCCAAAGCGGCGCGATTGCCGGCCTCTGTGCCAATGCTTAACCGCAAGCGCGTCGGTAAGCCATAAGCGACAAGCGCGCGCGGAATAACCCCGGCGGCGCACATGGCGGCTTCGGCTTTTTGCGCTTGGGCGGCATCGGCAAATTCCAGCAAGATGAAATTGGCTTGGGTGTTGCGCACACCAATCGACATGGCCGCACCGGACAAGCCAGCTATCTGCTGCACCAACCAATCGCGCCATTGCGTATTATGGGCGCGGCTTTTTTCAATATGCGCCGGGTCGTCCAGCGCGGCCAATCCGGCCTGCATGGCAGCGGCGTTAATGTTAAACGGCCCGCGCAAACGGTTCAGCGCATCGGCAATGGCGGGCGGGCAATAGCCCCAGCCCAGCCGCAAGGCCGCCAAGCCATAGGCTTTCGAGAAAGTGCGGGTCGTCACGATATTATCATGCGCCTCCACCATATCGAAGGCAGCGGGATAAATATCCGGCTCGACATATTCGGCATAAGCGCCATCAAGCACCAGCAGCACATTTTCGGGCAGGCCCGCATGCAGGCGGGCAATCTCATCGCGCCCCAACATTGTGCCGGTCGGGTTATTGGGATTGGCCAAAAAAATGATTTTGGTTTTATCGCTCACCGCCGCCAGCAGCGCATCGACATTGGCGGTCAAATCTTGCTCCGCAACTTCAATCGGGGTCGCGCCGGTAGCGCGGCTGGCCAGCTTGTAAATCAAAAACGCATGCGCCGTGTGCAGCATTTCATCGCCCGGCCCCAAATAGGCTTGCGCCAATAGGGTCAAAATATCATCTGAGCCATTGCCGCAAACAATGCGCGCCGCATCGAGCCCGTTAATCGCCGCCAGCTTTTGGCGCAATGCCACGGCCCCGCCATCGGGATAAATTGACGGGTCGCCCGGATTTTCAAGCGCCGCCAAAGCCTTTGGGCTGGCCCCGAGCGGGTTTTCATTGGCTGATAATTTGAACGGGTTATCGACCCCGTCAACCGCTTCGCGGCCACCGACATAGGCCGGCATATCCAATACGCCATCTTTGGGTATCGGGCCGCTCATGACGCGTCCTCCAGCGTTAAATACTGTCCCCAAACATCGTCATCACCAATATTCGTGGCCTCAACCAGCACGTAATCGGCACCCTGATAGAGCTCTCGGTCATTGGGCAAGGGCGCCGCGCGGCGCACCAGCGACACGGCTTGCGCGTCCATATCTTCTTGCGCGCGCGCGCCATAGCATAAAACCGTCGCATCGCCGATAAGCGGCAAACGCGCAAACACGCCAACACCGGCAGGCGGCGCAACGGCCTCGGCCAAAGTCAACACGCCAATCATGCGGCCATTATCGGCCAAAGCGTCTAGCGCCCCGGAAAAATTCTGATAATCAAGACTGGCCCCGAAATGCGCCCGCGCCGCCGGCATGGCTTGAACGGAAGCGGCAATGGTGATGCCGCCTTGCTGCGCCAATGCCATGCCGATAATTTCACGCCAAATGGCCAGCAAACCGGCCTCGCTCAACATTGGCGCTTCAGCGCGTTGCCAGGCGCGCAAAGCCCGCATTTGCTGCATTTCGCGCATGGGGCGCAAGGGTGAGCCTTGTGTGCCATTATCGGCTTTCGCCGCACCGATTTCAGCCACCAATTCGGCACGACGCAACAGCCGGAGGCGCAAATCTGCGTCCAACTCATCTATCTCAGCGCGAATTTTATCCAAGGCGGCAGTCATTTAACGATTCATTTCCAGCACAATATCTTACAAAATCTCTTGCATACGCGACTAGTCATACGCCGTGAGAGGGTGTAAATCAAAGGAAAGATTGACATTTTACCGCGCCTCCTGCATGAGGGTCGGCTGGATGATGCCGGTCTGATAGATGCGATGGGCAATAAGAGGCGAGAGTAAAGGTGAGCGAGAACAACGCAAATCAAGAGCCAAGCGAAACAGTGCTGTTTGACAGCGCTGCGCTGAAACTCGACTGCGGTGTCACGCTCGACACACTAGAACTGGCCTATCGCACTTATGGCACGCTAAACGATGATAAAACCAATGCGATTTTAATTTGCCACGCGCTGACCGGCGACCAATATCCGGCCGGTGAAAACCCGCTGACCGGCAAGCCCGGCTGGTGGACGCAAATTGTCGGCCCGGGCCGGATTATCGACACGGATAAATATTTTGTTATTTGCTCAAATGTCTTGGGCGGCTGCGGTGGTTCAACCGGCCCGCAAAGTGACAATCCCGATGGCAGCGGCCCCTATGGCCTTGATTTTCCGGTCATCACCATTGCCGATATGGTGCGCGCGCAAAATCTGCTGATTGACCATTTTGGCATTGAAAGCCTGTTTTGCGTAATTGGCGGCTCGATGGGCGGTATGCAGGTGTTGGAATGGGCGGCGGCACATGGCGAGCGTGTTTTCTCGGCTGTGCCGATTGCCACTTCGGCGCGTCATAGCTCACAAAATATCGCCTTTCACGAAGTTGGGCGGCAAGCCATATTGGCTGATCCGGAATGGCATAGCGGCGCTTATTACGCGCAAAAAGCCCATCCGCGCAAAGGCCTCGCCGTAGCGCGCATGGCCGCGCATATCACTTATTTGTCGGAAGCCGCCTTGCAACGCAAATTCGGGCGCAATCTGCAAGACCGCGAGAGCATTACTTATGGCTTTGACGCGGATTTTCAGATTGAAAGCTATTTGCGTCATCAGGGCATGAGTTTTGTCGAACGCTTTGATGCCAATAGCTATCTTTATATTACCCGCGCAATGGATTATTTCGATATTGCGGCGGAAAATGGCGGCAATCTGGCTGCGGCCTTTACGAATAGCGCGACGCGTTTTTGTGTCATGTCCTTTACCAGCGATTGGCTGTTTCCAACGGCTGAAAGTGTCAATCTGGTGCGCGCCCTCAATGCGGCGGGGGCCAATGTCAGCTTTGTCGAAATTGAAAGCGATAAGGGCCATGACGCATTTTTGCTCGATGAGCCGGAAATGCATGCAACCCTGAACGGCTTTTTGAAATCAGCCGCCAAAGCGCGTGGCCTGACAAATGACGCGGGAGGCGATGATGATTGATCCAAAATCCGCCGCTGCCGGAAATCTTGCCGCCGACCGCATTGATTTACAATTGATTGCCGATATGGTGCCGCGCAACAGCAAAGTGCTGGATATTGGCTGCGGCGACGGGGCGCTATTGGAGCTATTGGTCAATCAGCGCGGGGTCGATGGACGCGGGCTGGAGCTCAGTCAAAGCGGCGTGAATAATTGCGTGACGCGCGGCTTGTCAGTTGTGCAAGGCAATGCCGATACGGATTTGTCTTATTATCCCGATAATGGTTTCGACACGGTGATTTTGAGCCAGACCCTGCAAGCCACGCAACGCCCGCATGATGTGCTGCGCGAAATGGCGCGCATCGGCAAAAGGCTGATTGTCTCCATTCCCAATTTCGGGCATTGGCGGGTACGCCTCGATTTACTCGCCAAAGGGCGCATGCCGGTCACTGGCACGCTGAAAGCGAGCTGGTATGAAACCGCCAATATTCATCTTTGCACGCTGCAAGATTTTGCTGATTTATGCGATGTGCTGGGCCTGTCGGTTGAAAGCTGCATCACCCTATCGCGCGGCCATGCCAAATCGCACGCCGGACGCCCGACCCGACGCGCCAATTTATTGGCCGATCAGGGCGTGTTTGTGCTGCGGCGCATTTAACCGATTTTTTGCGGATGTTTGAGCGCCGATAAAGCCGGTCGGATAACCGCCGCCGAGCGATAGCGCAATGCCATTTTCGAGCCGGTCGGCGCAGGCACTTTTTTCACCGCCTCCATCAACCAGACGCCGCCTAATTGCGGCATTAAAAACGCCGCCAATCGGTCGGTCCAGGCCAATGAGCTTAACAGACGCATGGGCAGAAAAGGCGGCAATAACAGCGCCGGTCGGGTTTGACCTTGCACAAAGCCGGTACGGCGCATTAATTGGCGCAATTGACCCGATGAAAAAGGCCGTCCCATACCGAAAGGCGTGCCGTCGCGCCGCGCCCAAAAGCCGCGTCGATTGGCAACAATAAACAAGGCGCGCCCATTGGGCACCATGACGCGCCATGCTTCTTCCATCAAACCGTCAAGATGATTGGCCGCCTCCAGCCCATGCACCATAATCAAGCGATTGACGCTTTCGGCGCGCAAAGGCCAACGGCTTTCACCGCTCAAAGCCAAGCTCGATTGATGCGCCGGGTCATCGGCTTTCGGTGCCAGCGCACCTTGCTGCGCGGGCATGAGAAAATGCCAATCCGCCGCCGGCCATAGGCTGTCGGCCAACGGCAAACCATAGCCATAGGCCAGCACCGCCTCATTTGCGCCCGCCCCATGCGGCCAGATGCGCGCAATCTCATCGACCAAACGCGCCTGCACATGCGCGCCCAAAGGCGCCTCATAAAACCGCGTCAAATCGACAATATCGACAGCCATTTCTTTCCCTCTTCTATGCTTTCACACTATAGTGAAAAGCGATGAAATCGGAAACGGGAGCAGAACATGGCCGCGTTAGAAATTTACCAATTCCCTTGCCTCAGCGATAATTACGGCTTTCTGGTGCATGATAGTGAGAGCGGCGAGACCGCCTGCATCGATACGCCCGAAACCGCCCCCATTTTGGCGGCGTTGGAAAAAACCGGTTGGACGCTGACACAAATTTGGAACACCCATCATCATTTTGACCATGCCGGTAATAATGAAGAGATTAAGCGCATCACCGGTTGCACCATTACCGGCCCGGCCGGTGAGGCCGATAAAATTCCGGCCATTGACCGCGCCGTCGATGATGGCGACACGGTAATGTTGGGCGCGCATGAAGCGCATGTGCTGAATGTCGGCGGGCATACGCTGGGCCATATTGCCTTTCATTTGGAGGGCCATGCCTTTGTCGGTGACAGTCTTTTTGCGCTGGGCTGCGGGCGGGTTTTTGAAGGCACAATGGCGCAAATGTGGGAGAGCTTACAAAAGCTGGACGCCCTGCCCGATGGCACACAAATTTACTGCGCCCATGAATATACGACAAGCAATGCGGCATTTGCCGTGACCATTGACCCTGATAATGAAGCACTGAGCCAACGTGTGGCTGAAATCAGTGCCTTGCGCGCCGCCAATAAGCCGACCGTGCCGACCGAGATTGCGCTGGAGCGCGCCACCAATCCTTTTTTGCGCGCCACTGACGCCAATGTGCAAGCGCGGCTGAATATGAGCGGCGCACCCGCGGTTGACGTGTTTGCCGAAATTCGTGCCCGCAAGGACAGTTTTTAATGGAAACCCGCCCGCGCGCGCCGACGCGTCAAGCCTTGCGCTATGTCGCGCCGTCCGGTGCGCTGGTCGAGGAAATTGATTGGGTTGACCCCGAGGCCGCTTTTCTGCCCCATGCCGATAAGCCGATGAGCCTCTGGCTCGACAGTTCCGACACCGCCCATGCGGCGGCGCGCTATAGCTTTATCGCGCTTGCACCTTATGAGACACTGGCTTATTCGGCGCACCGGGCCAAGGCCGGTTTGGCCGCGCTTGACGAAAAACTGGTCGCGCATCAATCGCTATGGGCCGATTTACCGCCTGAGATAGACGCGCAATTGCCGCCCTTTCGCGGCGGTGCCGCCGGATTATTCGCCTATGATTTGGGCTTCGGGCTTGATGCGGCTTTTGACCTCGACGTCGCGCACCAAACGCCAAGCCAAACTCAAAGCCAAACCGACCGAGACGCGGCCATGACAATCGGGCTTTACGCCAGTGTTTTGGCCTTTGACCATGACGCGCAACGTTGCTTCATTATTGCCACCGGCCTGCCACAAGAAAATGCGGCGGCGCGCGCCGATGCAGCGCGGCAAGATATTTCGCGCTGGCAAGACAGACTGACCGGTGTGCCGAACCAAAAGCTGCCACCGCTCGCCGCTGGCCCAGCGGCTGTGTCGCCGCGCCGATTGCCACACAGTAATTTCTCAAAATCGGCCTATTGCCAAACCGTCGCTCAAGTGGTGGCGGATATTTTGAACGGCGATATTTTTCAAGCCAATTTATCCCAATGTTTTCGCGCTGAACTGGCGGCGGGAGATGATGCGCTGTCTTATTATCGCCGCTTGCGCCGCATTGGTGCCGCGCCGTTTTCAGCTTTTTTCAAATTGGGCGACCGCGCCCTCGCCTCGGCCTCGCCGGAACGGTTTTTGCTGATGGCTGACGGGCAAGTGGAAACGCGCCCGATTAAAGGCACGCAAAAGCGCAAAGCCGACCCGCAGCAAGATGCCGCCGTCAAAGCCGCGCTTGCCGCCAGCGAAAAAGACCGCGCTGAAAATGTGATGATTGTTGACCTGCTGCGGAATGATTTGGCTAAAAATTGTCGCCTTAATTCCATTCATGTGCCGCAGCTTTGCGCGCTGGAAAGCTTTGCCAATATCCATCATTTGGTATCGACTGTGCAGGGCGGCGTGGCTGATAATGTCTCGCCGCTGGGCGTTTTGGCCGATTGCTTTCCGGGCGGCTCGATTACCGGCGCGCCGAAAATTCGCGCCATGCAGCTTATTCGTGACTATGAAAAAACGCCGCGCGGGGCAAGCTATGGCAGTCTCGGCTATATCGGTTTTGACGGGGCGATGGACACGAATATCATTATCCGCACGGCGGAAATTCGCGACCGCCAAATCAGCTTTCATGTGGGCGGCGGCATTGTTGCCGATAGCGCGCCTGAGGCTGAATATATTGAGACCTTGAATAAAGCCCGCAGCCTGATGAGTGCGCTGGGTGTTGATGTCGATGAGTGGGCGCGCGCGCAAGATAATAACAAAAACGCGGTGGTACGATGATTGTCGTCATTGACCATTTTGACAGTTTTGTCGAAACGCTGGCGCGCTATGTGCGCGAGGCCGGTCATGAGACGCGCATTATCCGCCAAGACAGCGCGGTTGATGCTGTGCTGGCATTGCGGCCGCAGGCGGTTATTTTATCGCCCGGCCCCGGTCGCCCCGACACAACCGGACTGACCTTGCCGCTTTTGGAGAAAATGCCGGTTGATATGCCGGTGCTGGGTATTTGTCTGGGCCATCAAGCACTGGCGCAGCATTTGGGCGGCACTGTCGCGCAAGCCCAAGAGCCGCGACACGGCAAGGCTTCAGCCATTCATCATATGGGCGACGGGTTATTTGACGGCATGGAAAATCCGTTTGAGGCAGGGCGCTATCACGCGCTGATTGTGGCGCGCTTGCCGCAAAATTGTATTGCATTGGCGCATAGCGCGCGTGGCGAAAACATGGCGTTAAAACATAAAACCCGCCCGCTATATGGCGTGCAATTTCATCCGGAAAGCATTTTGACCCCCGACGGGCGTCGCCTGATTGATAATTTTTTGCGCCTCACCAAACAACGAAAAGACGCGGCATGATTTGGCTAAACGGCCAGTTGCGCGACGCCGATAATGCGCTTTCGACGCAAGATCGCGGCCTGCTATTGGGTGAAAGCGTGTTTGAAACCCTGCTGGTCAGCAAGGGTGTGCCGCAATTTTGGCAAGCGCATTTGGCGCGATTGGCAGCGGCCTGTGACGCTTTCGATTTGGACAATCCCTATCGTGAAGACGCCCTGCGCGCCGGTGTTGTCGCATTGCTTGCGGCGCATGAGGCGACAGAGCGGACGGTTTTGCGCCTCAGCATTACCGGCGGCGGCGGCGCGGGCAAAGGCGGGCGTGGACTTGTGCCGCATGAAAAAAGCCAAGCCAATGTGATTTTGCAAGTCAGTCCGGCACCGCCGCGCCCTGCGGCCTTGCGTCTGGCCGATTGCGCCGTGACGCGGTTTGCCGGCGGCGCGTCAAGCGCACATAAAACCGGCGCTTATTTGGATAATATTATGGCGCGCAAACAAGCGCTTGCGGCGGGTGCTGATGAGGCGGTGATGATGAACCAATATGGGCGCATTGCGTGCGCGGCGGCGGGGAATATTTTTATCGCCCGTGGCAATCGACTGCTCACACCGCCGGTCAGCGAGGGGGCCTTGCCGGGGATTATTCGCGGCGCTTTGCTCGCGCTTAGCCCGGTTGCGGGTATCAAAATTGACGAGGCGTTGCTTGATGAAAACGCCCTGCAACAGGCCGAAGCGATTTTTGTAACCAATAGCGTCAATGGCGTTATCGCCGCCGCTTATGAGGCGACAAGCCCGACCCAAAAGAAACAGGGCCACGTCTTAAACGAAGCCCTGCCCAAATTTGTTAATTTTTAAGCTGCATGGTCGGGCTTAATAAGCCTTAGGTTTTAATCGCGCGGCTCAATCACTTGGCGACCGCGATACATGCCGCTTTTCAAATCGACATGATGCGGACGATGCAATTCGCCGCTATCGGGGTTTTCAATATAAGTCGGTTTCGCCAACGCATCAGCGGCGCGGCGCTTACCCCGGCGTGAGGGGCTTACTTTTCGTTTCGGAACAGCCATTTTGCATCTCCTGAATTTACTAAAATCCCGTTTAGGAATGGCGGTTTATACGCCATAAGCTTGGGGGCGTAAAGGGCAAACTAAGGCCGGCTCACCCGCCATAATTTGCCATTGTCACCCTCTGAGAGAATATAAAGTGCGCCATCATCTCCGGTGCGAATATCTCGCAAACGGTCATCAATTTCGCTGAACATATCGCTTTGCTGCCCCGGCACGCCATTCTCCATTTCAATATGAATGATTTTATTGAAAATCAGCGAGGTCACGAAAATATCGCCCTGCCAATCGGGAAACTGACGGCCCTGATAAATCGTCATGCCCGAAGGACCAATCGAGGGCGTCCACTGCACCAAAGGCTGTTTAGTGCCGTCATATTCAGTGTAGGGGCTGATGCGCGCGCCTGAATAATCAATGCCATAAGTCGCAATCGGCCAGCCATAATTATGGCCTGCCTCAATGAGATTCAACTCATCACCGCCGCGCGGCCCATGTTCGGTTTGGTAAATCTTGCCGCTATTGCGGTCCACAACAATTGATTGCTGGTTGCGGTGACCGTAAGAATAAATTTCCGGCTGGGCACCGGCAACATCAATGAAAGGATTGTCTTCCGGGACTTTGCCATCATCGGTGACCCGCACTGAACTGCCGAAATGATTGGATAGATTTTGGGCCTGCTCGCGCAGATCAAAGCCATCCCCCATATTAATCAGCAGCGTATTATCGGGCAGAAAAGCCATACGCGCGCCATAATGCACTTTGGTATTTTTAGTTGGGGCACTTTCAAACACAGTGGTGATATCCTCCAGCACATCGCCGGTAAAGCGGCCACGAATGACCCGCAGCGAATTGGCGCTTTGTGTGCCAACGGACAGGGATAAATAGACCAGACGATTATTTGCATAATTGGGGTGAAGGGCAATATCCATCAGACCGCCTTGACCGCCATAAAGGCTTTCTGGCACGCCTGCTACGGCCTGCGCCACCAGCTTACCATTGCGGATAAGGCGCAAATCGCCGGTCAGCTCGGTCACCAGCATGTCGCCATTCGGCAAAATCGCCAATCCCCACGGACTGTCGAGACCCTCAACAATGGTTTCAAGATTGTAATTGCCAAGAGGTTGGGCTTGGGCGGAAGCGCTTATACCAAACGCTATTGCCACTGCCGTTATCATTGCCACACTCAATTGTTTCATAGAAACTCCCCTTATTTGACCGCACTATATTGGCTTTTGCGATAGTTGCAATATCGCCGCATCCTCCTCTATAACAAACCATGTCAGGGAGGACATAGCTATGCAACGAATTCTGCCCAGTAAAAGCCATGTGCTTGGCTTTCTCGCCGCGATTATTTTTCTGAATGTGGTCGGCGCGGCCGTGCAGACGCAGTTTAATATCGGTCATTTACTGGCGTTAGGTATTGAAGTGCCGTTCAGCATGCGCATCAGCACGACGTTGCAGGATATTGTTTATTTACAGCCCCTCTTCGGCATGATTTTCGGCACCGGCTTTTTGGTCGCCATGATTGTCGGCAGCTATATCGCCGCTTGGGTCAAAATATTGCCCGATTTGGTCTTCGCTTTGTCCGGTTTCGCCGCCATGGGCGTGACTTTATTTTCTCTCAAGGCAGCCTTCTTGATTACGCCGATCGGCGCGGCGCGCGAATGGGACGGGTTTTTAAGCCTGTGCATCGTCGGCGCGCTGGCTGGCTATGCTTTTTCCATCACCCTGGCGCGCTTGAACCGCCCGGCCTAACACCGCGCTTTGGTTCTATTCAGCGGCTTTATATTCAAGACGGCGCGCGTGTAAAAGCGGCTCAGTATAACCGCTTGGCTGTTCGCGCCCTTTGAAAACCAAATCGCAAGCCGCCGCAAAGGCAATTGAGTTATCAAAATTTCCGGCCATTGGCTGATAGGCCGCATCATTGGCATTTTGCTCATCAACAATAGCCGCCATGCGCCGCATGGTTTCTATCACTTGCGCTTGTGTGCAGATGCCGTGATGCAGCCAATTGGCAATATGCTGGCTGGAAATACGCAAAGTGGCGCGGTCTTCCATCAAGCCGACATTATGAATATCCGGCACTTTGGAGCAGCCCACGCCCTGGTCAATCCAGCGCACCACATAGCCCAAAATGCCCTGGGCATTATTATCAAGCTCTTGTTGCACATCATCGGGCGACCATTGCGGATGGGTTTCCACCGGCATGGCCAATATCGTATCCAGCGGCGCACGGGCGCGGCTTTTCAATTTATCCTGCACATCATCAACATTGACCTGATGGTAATGAATGGCGTGCAGCGTGGCGGCAGTCGGTGAGGGCGCCCAAGCACAATCAGCACCGGCTTGCGGCTGCCCGATTTTTTGCTCAATCATAGCCGCCATTAAATCGGGCATGGCCCACATGCCCTTGCCGATTTGCGCGCGGCCTTGAAACCCGCATGCCAGACCAATATCGACATTCCAATCTTCATAAGCGTTGAGCCAACCGCTGGCCTTCATATCGGCTTTGCGGATCATCGGGCCCATTTCCATTGAGGTGTGAATTTCGTCACCTGTGCGGTCGAGGAAACCGGTATTGATGAAAATCACCCGCGCTTTGGTGGCGCGAATACATTCCTTCAAATTCACTGTGGTGCGGCGTTCTTCATCCATAATGCCCATTTTCATGCTCAATGCGGGCAGGCCAAAGGCCGACTCAACCGCGCCGAACAGCGTGTCGGCAAAGGCCACTTCTTCAGGCCCGTGCATTTTCGGCTTCACAATATAGACCGAACCGGCTCTGGAATTTTTCGCCGCCATATCGGTTTTGTTGAAATCATGCTGCGCCAAAAGACCGGTCATCAACGCGTCCATAATGCCTTCGGGAATCTCATCACCGCGGTCATCAAGAATGGCCGGATTGGTCATTAAGTGACCGACATTACGCACCAGCATTAAAGACAGGCCGGGCAAGGTCAGTAGGCCGCCATCGGGCGCAATATAGTCGCGATTTTCGGCCAAGGCGCGGGTCATGGTCTTGCCGCTTTTTTCCATTGTCACGGCCAAATCGCGGCGCATCAGACCCAGTAAATTGCGATAGGCTTCAACCTTATCCTCGCCATCGACCGCCGCCACGGAATCCTCGCAATCCATAATGGTTGTGACCGCGCTTTCCATGAAAATATCAGCAACATGAGCCGCATCATCAGCGCCGATATTATGGCTCGCATCAATCCAAATCTCAGCGTGCAAATCATTATTTTTCAGCAATACCGCTTCGGGCGCGTCTGCTGCCCCGCGATAGCCGACAAATTTTTCGGGGTTTTGGAGCTGTGCCGTGCCGCCCGCATGGCAGCCCAGCAAAGCGCCATCGACCACACGATACGCCGTCACCGCACCATGCGCGACACCGTCCAGCGGCGCAATATCATCAAGCAAGGCTTTGGCGCGGCGAATGACTTCCGCCCCGCGCACCGGATTATAGGCTCCGGCCGGTGCCAAATCGCCCGACTGGTCAATCGCATCTGTGCCGTAAAACGCATCATAAAGCGAACCCCATCGCGCATTGGCGGCATTGACAGCAAAGCGGGCATTTTTAATCGGCACAACCAATTGCGGGCCGGCGATTTTGGCAATCTCATCATCAACATTGGCGGTTTCAATCGTGAAATCCGGCCCTTCCGGCACCAAATAACCGATCTCTGTCAAAAACGCTTTATAGGCGGCGACATCATGTGGTGTGCCGCGATGGGCTTTATGCCATTCATCAATTTGCGCTTGCAAGGTTTCGCGCTTCGCCAACAGCGCCTTATTGGTATCGCGATGCGCATTCAACACATTGGCGCAGGCCGCCCAAAACGCCTCGGCGCTTATCTCAAGACCTTGAACCGCCTCATTGGCAACAAAATCGGCCAACTGTTTGTCAATTTGCAATCCGGCAATGCTTACGCGTTCAGTCATCGGTCTCTCCCATATGGTCGTGATAAATTTTAATGCAAATTATAGTCTTTTGTGGCATGGCTCAATGATTCAGTGCATACACAACACAACAAAAAGAAGAGCTGAAAGAAGGCCTTTTATGTCGTCCAAAAAAAGACAGCCGCGCTTTGCGCGCGAGTCGCCCGTGTTAGTAGGCGATGGGTTTAAAAACCGTCTATCCGGTCGGCTGGTGAAATGACAAATTATCGAAAAAGGTTGATGACAAGATGTCGCAGCGCATGCAACCATGAGTTGTTAAGTCAAAAATTTCAATTAATGGGGGAATCATGACCGAACTCGAAATTCTTAATCTGCAGTCAGGCAGCATCCAATCAACAGGCCTATACTTTGTCGGTATCGCATTTTCCATCTGGGTCGCCATGCGCGTGTCTTCAGTGGTCAGCCAACGTTCACCGGACAATATGGTGATGAAAATCATCGCCTCGGTTTTCGGCCTATGCACAGTTTATTACTTCGCTCTGGTTCAAGCTTTCTATAATTACAATATGGAATTGACCGGCCACCGTTTGGCTTCACTGAAGGCCAGTGGCGGCGACGTCTCGGCTGCGTCGATGGATTTTGTCGCCAATGTTGGCGCATCAACCGCGCCGCCGCAATTTTCGCTCGTGCCGGTTGACCCGGTTCAATATGTCTATATGGCTGCTGTTCTGGCGATTATCTTGCTGCCGCTTTGGGGCGCGCAAGACGACGCCTAAACACCGCGCAATCATCTAAGCGTTTCTTGCCGCAAGGCGAGAGAGGGCGACCCCTGAACATCTGGGGTCGCCCATATTTTTGTTTGAAATAACGGCGATGAGCGAGTAACACAAGCGCACGGAAACGGTAGGACAGGTGGCCGAGTGGCTGAAGGCGCACGCTTGGAAAGCGTGTAGGCGTTTATAGCGTCTCGAGGGTTCGAATCCCTCTCTGTCCGCCATTGCCCCCTTTAAGGGGCTAGTGGGTCAACAAAAATGATCAACTTTATCGACGAAAATTAAGCCTTAAGGCTGTGACGTGACTATCATAAGTAGCATCAGCAATATTGGCTTTTCGGTCTTTGAAATCATAGAACAGCTCTAGCTCCAAACTATCTGTCAAGCTGGTAGCCAGGCTGAACTGAATGCGATCACGATCTTCGTCACTTTTAAGTTCTGCGCTAACAACTTTGGGATAGTCACGAGAGCGTGTTTCATAAGTTAACTTGGTCTCATAAGTCCGTCCCCCAATCGCGATTGGGTGTGTCACGCCGATGGCGAACTTCTTTTCGTCGAAATCAAAATCGGGTGTCTCAGAATCTTCCTCGGCAGTGGAATATCCGATGGAAAAGTAAGACCGATAGCCGTTGAAAAATTGGAAGGCGAGTAGAGAGTATTGTGTCATTTCCGCATCTAATTGAGTTAGATCGACAAAGCTCTTCTCCTGAAAAATGAGGCTAGTCATCAGGTAGGTTTGGTTTCTGAAATAACTCAGAGATGGGATGAACATCGCCATATCAAGATAGTCATTGCCATCCAGAGCCATTGAAATATAGTCGCCGCTTAAACCAAGAGACAAATCGCCAATTTCTTTCTCATAGTTCCCACCGATACTGTGAGAAATGGTGCTATTTTCGCTGTAATCTGAAAATTCCTCGCTGGAAAAATCATATGAAAAGGACAGGCCTGATAACGGTTCTCCCGCGATACCTGCTTCGAAAATCGTAACATTATCGCTATTCGAGTTCCGACTTCCTGCATTCGGGCTCAGGTCTTCCAACGAGGCGGCGCTATCGACCGCAAGGCCTAGGCTGGCATTTATTTCTAGCGCGGTTGCAGAGCCAACTGAGGAAAACCCTAAAACGAGGAAATAGAAAATAGTCAGTCTCGGCATCTCAACCCTCCACAACCTGAAAAGCACCCGTCACTGGGTTGGCAGGGAAATGATAACATGAAATCCATTTTCTAAGTTCTGAAAATGTATTTCACCATGGTGGAGTTCTATGATCTGTTTTGCCAGAGCAAGCCCCATACCAATACCTCCGCTATCAGCATTGCGCGAATTTTCCGTCCTGAAGAAAGGCTTTGTTAATTGGGCCAGCTTTTCAGCAGGAACTCCAGGGCCATTGTCTTGGACTGTGATAGTCGCATGTGACCCAGCAATGTCGAGGGTAACGGTTACTTTGGACCCGAAAAACAAACCGTTATCTATAATGTTGCCCAAGGCACGACGCATGTTGAGGGTGTCGATAAAGAGCTCTGGCGGTTCATTATTAACTTTAAAAGAGCACTCTTTTTCGGACGATTGATAATCACTGCAAAGGGCCGAGACGAGAGAAGTCAATCGAACAGGCTGCTTACTCAATGCGGCAGGGTCTGATTGAAGTTTTGCGAATCTTAAGATGGCCTCAAGCATGGCCGCCAGTTCTTCTATTTTCGCAATTATTTTATCACGCTTAGGGCTGTCGGGGAGAGTTTCAGCTCGAACCCGAAGGCTAGTCAAAGGTGTGCGTAAATCATGGCCAATAGCAGCCAGCGTATTTTTCTGATTTTGCAATGCTTCAACCAGCTTATCCTGCATTAGGTTGAATGCGGCGGCAGCTTGGCGAATGTCTGCTGCTCCAGTTTCTTTGATGAAAATAGCCTTCTGGCCGAGCCCAAAAGCTCGAGCGGCTCGTGTTAGCTGATTGAGTGGGCGGGTCAACGCTACAGTCATCAAAAGCAACAATCCAGCTATAGACAAGAGGCCCACAAAAAGAAGGCCTAAAAGACGCCATTGCAGATTGATGGATACGGGCGGTTGAGCAAATTGCGCATATAGGTAATTACCTTGTGACATCTGCGCCTCAATCGAAATCACGTCTTGAGCCCAGCTTTTTTCTGATTTTTTTTGTAAGTTTTCCGAGACCCTTTTAATCGATATTATTGGCGCGGAAGTTAAAAAACTTGTCCGTTCTAAACTATCAAAATAGGTCTCCTCAAATGCCGCGGACCAGCCGCTGTCATCCGCGGCCGTTAAGACTGGACTGACACTGAGGGAAAATATTTGTTGGTTATTAGTATTAGCTTGGATAACGCTATCATGCAGATAGTCTGGAGTTTCTTCCAAGGTCACTGCTACATTAGTAAAGTGAAATAACGCATCATCAACCCGTTGGATCTGACTAGTAAAATAACGCTCATCTAATAACAGCACGACCGTTGTCACTTGAAGACAAAGCATGGCCAAACCAGTGACGCCAATAATTTGTGCTCTCAGGGACAAGTGACCTCCCATCATTCAATTTCTCCATCTTGGGACGCAATAATCGAAAAGCGGTATCCGCCGCCTCTCACAGTTTTTATAAATTCTGGTTTTGCAGGGTTTTTTTCTAATTTCTTGCGTAATCGACTGATTTGATTATCGATCGACCGATCGAAAGCATCTGACTGCCGACCACTAATTTGTTCGAGTAAGTAGTCACGTGAAAGCACCCTATTTCCTGCCTCCAACAAAAGTTGCAAAAGTTTTGCTTCATTGCCCGTCAACTCCGCAACCTCCCCCTCAGGGTTGGTCAATTGATGGAGGGAACTATCAAATACATAGCCCCTAAAACGATAAGCTTTATTGTCGCCGCTAGTTCCAGGCTGCTCCGTCCCGCGCCTCAAGATGGCCCGAATTCTCGCCAACAGCTCTCTTGGGTTAAAGGGCTTAGTAAGATAATCGTCAGCCCCAACTTCGAGGCCAATAATCCGATCCATTTCTTCATTCAACGCGCTAAGCAGAATTATTGGCGTTTTATTTTGAGCTGAAATCTGGCGGCATAGACTTAACCCATCTTCTCCAGGCATCATTATGTCGAGAATAATTAACTCAAATTCATTTTCGAGAATGGCAGCACGAGCGGTTTCTGCGTTTTCAGCCGCTACGACTTCAAAGCCGTTCGCCTCAAGGTACTCGCTTAAGCTATCGCGAATATCAGCGTCATCATCGACGAGCAACAACATGGATATCCCCAAATAAGACACAAGAGAATAAGTGCCTCACACAGAAGCACTTATCCTTTTCTTGGACTATAGAAGGAAGAAGGAGGAGTATGAAACTTAATCTTTAAGACCTTTTTTAATACGACGGCGTATTTGGTCTCTTTGTTCCTTTGTGGTGTTCTCAATAACGGCACGGCGCACATTTTGGCGCTGCTCTTTAGCTGAATTCTTAACCACTTCTCGACGTATCTCTTTGAAATTATCTCCCGCCGCCTCACGGGCTGCTTTTGTGGCTTCTTTTGCCGCGTCTCGAGCATCGCGGGCAGCATCCCGAGCTACCTTGGACACTGGGTTTGCGGTCAGCCCTGCATCTTTTATGTATTCTGCAACGGTAGAACGAGCGGTTTCTTTGGCTGCTTCGCGGGCAGCTTTGCGGGCCTCTTCATCGGTCGCACCATTTTCTAAAGCTTCATCGCGGGCTGCTTCCGCTGCGGTTCGAGCAACATCTTTTAAGGCGTCTCGTTTTTCTTTCAAGAGTTCAAGGACTGCGGGGTCTTCGGCTTGTCGAGCCGCACGCCGCGCTGAGCGTGCGGCTTTATTGGCGTCCAACGCTGCGTTCAGTGCAGCCTCGGCGGCAATCTGCCCTGCTTCAGAAGAGTCTTTTGCCTCATAGGCGAGTTCGGCTGCTGCGCGCGCTTCTGCAGCTGCATCAATAGCATTTTGGGTTTCGTCTGACTGAGCAAGTGCAGGAAATGACAGACCCATTGCCAAAACAGTCAAGATTGTAAGTTTTCGGTTCAACATTGCTAATCTCCTTTTGTTGATGGGAGCAATTAAACAAAATTGTGTATTTCCCTTATGTCAGCAATAGGCTTTTTTGTATCAAAATGTATCAAATTTGTTCGCTGCTATGAAAAGTTGAGGTAACCAGGCTTTCAAAAAAAGAGGCTGCCCGATATCGGGGCAGCCTCCATAAAGTTCAAATTTATTGGACCCTAGGTTTAGCCGTTTTTCGGCATCCAAAGGCTCATTAGCGCGGTAGCAATGACTACAATCCAGAAGATAAGAGCAACTGGGTCTGCAGAAGTCGCATAGTCAGTGCCATACTGAGCAATAAAGCCTTCGGCACCGCCGCTTATTTCAGTGCCAGATGCTTTCAAATTACTCAGGGCATTTGCAGTACCAATATACCAGTTTTGAGATTCGACACTCCAATTATAGCCAGCGAAGCCGCCCGACAGGACGAATATCGATCCAAGTACTTTGTGAGCCATGTTCGCTTCTCCGCTTTCACGGACGCCGTTGGCATAGCGAAGAGCCAACCAACCAAACAAGATTAAGGCAATGACGCCCAGTGCATTACCAATGCGACCAGATGCCAAAAGGTTCCAAAGTGCAATTTCTTCCATTTTTCCCTCCAAATGAAATTTATCTTATGCTCAATAGCATTTTGAATGATAACTGATTTGTCTTAAACAAAGCCGAAAAAGCCGAGTTTAATAAAAGTTTAATAAACCAGTTCTTTTAGTGCGAGGAGTTGTAATTCATCTCGCCTACTTTTGCAGACATCCAAACCTCGTCTGAAATAACTTGAGCAATGTCTGCTAAATCGAAGACCGACTTATTAGTAGCGCCAGCAAGCTTGCTCCCAGGCCCCCAGCACCCAGCCTCGGCCTCTATTACAAAACCAATTGTATTCGCATCGCACCAGTAAAACCTGGCGTCACTTACGCCTTCTTCAGTCTTGGCCTGTTTACACATCGCTAAAGCAAGAACACCAAACTCGGCCCTTTTAGCTCCCTCATTTACACGCCACTTGCTTACAAACATATTACTCATCTCTACCTCTCCAGTTAGTCGACCTGTTATTATCTTTTTATTAGTGACCGCTTCAAACAACCCAAAAATATTGCATAGTGATTGGGTGACTAAATTAACTTGTTTGTAGATTAACTTGTGAACCAGGCCTGCAAACGACAGAATTTCATAAATAGTTTCAATTGGTTAGAAATTAGTTCGGCAGAGGGGATATCTGTCAAAACGTGACACTTGCCTTGGGCGCGAGTTTATCGTCTTATTAAATTTCAAAATGGGAGATTAACGTTGCGTATTTATCAGCTGTCTATCGCTTCTGGAGCGATACTCATAGGTCTTGGCTTTGCTGCACAGGGCAATGATCAGAAAGAAGCAGAAGAGTTCTTTAAGAATAATCTGCGCCAATCTGGCGAAAACTATGTTTCGTCAAGGATCGAGCAGTCACTAGAAAAACGGTTCCGTAATCTTGAAGTGGAAATCGCTGACCTTGATGGCGAAGATACGCGCTTCTCAATCTTTACGATTCAACCTCTTTATGACAACCAGGCTGCAGGTCGAGCTACCTTCTTTCAAGGCAGCATTATTGCTTTAGATGAAAATGAAACGCTCAACTTAGGTCTTGGTCAGCGCTGGATCCTTAATGATGGTAAGGTTATCGCAGGGCTTAATGCTTTCTATGATAATGAATGGGACGCGGGCCACGAACGAATGAGCTTGGGAGCAGAGCTTCTTACCTCAGTTGGTGATATTCGTATCAATCAATATACAGCCCTGTCTGATGCTGAGTCTGTCAATGGCGGCGAAGAAACAGCCCTGGACGGGATGGATATGGAGCTGGCATTGCCGCTGCCTTACCTTCCAAATTCCCGCATACATGCAAAGTCATTTAAATGGGACGGTGAGAATGGCGCAGATGACCTCGAGGGGGACACTCTCAGCCTGCGCTCAGCTCTACCATATGGTTTTGAGTTCGAGGCAGGCACAACTTCATATGACAGCAGCTCTCAAAGTGATGCCGACTTTGTCTCAATCACATTCAATCTCGCGCGCTTCCAACAGCAACAATATGTTCAGCAGCCAACACTTGTGTCAGACACTGCGTATCAGCTGAGGGACATTAGCGACCGACGCTTCGAAAAAGTAAGACGGCAAAATATTATCGTTAAGCAAGTTGAAGCAATTTTAACAGGTAATGCAGGTGGTGGTCCCGCCCAGCTTACCTTTACGGGGATCTAGATATGAGACTATTTTTTCAACTTGGTATGGTTTTATCTGCGCTTTTTGTTTTTGCACCAGGAAAAGCCAACGCCTCCTGTACTGAGGATGGCAATGGCCTGCTTTCAATCATAAAAGAACCAGAACAACAAATCACGGTTCTTTGTAAGGCAGATGTTCAACAACTTATCGGCACGACGCAGCAACTTGGGCTTTGTGCAGAGTTTCCCTTGAATGCCAACGCTTCAGACGCTCGGCAAGGTCTATTAAGTTGCCAAGGAATGTTGTCCGAACCGATTACAACCGAACTTTCAATTGGATCTAGCCAGACTATTAATGCATTAGCCCCTATCGCTGGCACTTATAAATATTATTTTGCGTTAGCTTCAGCGCGCTCTCAGTTTTCTTCATTGTTTAGATTTGATAGCAACATAACGGGTGGAGATGGCACGAGAACCCCTAATTCTTCAAACCAGAACCCCGTGGGACAACAGGCGGGTTCATTTTGCACTGGCCCCTCCTTTGAGTACACGACACAAACAATACTGAAAGAGTTTGTTAGGCCAAATATCTGCAGTTCCAGCCGGCCCCAAATAATTCCTCTCTCTACATTATTTTGGGATAATGTTGGTTATTCTCAGTGGGCTGGCCTCACATCTGTTCCAAGTCCTGAGACCTTGCCTGACCAAAGGAATTACTTTCTAGATGCAGCGGCCTATCATAATGTCATTCTCTTGGACGAAAATCTAAATTTCATCACGAGCAATGAACAGTCGGCAAAAACCGAATATGTGCTCCTGATTGAAAAACTCTCCTCACCGATTGAGGTAGATGAGAATTCAAACTCATTTGTGTTTGAGACGACATTAAGTGATGCGGCACGCATATCAGTGGGCTGCGTGCCGCAATCAATAGTTGGCACGCCATCTTGGAATTATAGCACTGAATGCGTGGCTAATACGCCTTATGTTGGAAGAACAACCAATTTGCTTATAGATTAAAAAATTCTCTGAGATTAGGCGAACTTGCCTGCAGGTTACCTATGAGTAACAATTTGTGGGTTAACTTGTGGACCAATCTGTAGACCCAAAGTGTACACCTAAAAAACAATAAATGGTTCGAGGTAGTAAAAAATAGTTCGGCGGAGGGGATATCTGTCAAAACGTAACACTTGCCTTGGGCGCGAGTTTATCGTCTTATTAAATTTCAAAATGGGAGATTAACGTTGCGTATTTATCAGCTGTCTATCGCTTCTGGAGCGATACTCATAGGTCTTGGCTTTGCTGCACAGGGCAATGATCAGAAAGAAGCAGAAGAGTTCTTTAAGAATAATCTGCGCCAATCTGGCGAAAACTATGTTTCGTCAAGGATCGAGCAGTCACTAGAAAAACGGTTCCGTAATCTTGAAGTGGAAATCGCTGACCTTGATGGCGAAGATACGCGCTTCTCAATCTTTACGATTCAACCTCTTTATGACAACCAGGCTGCAGGTCGAGCTACCTTCTTTCAAGGCAGCATTATTGCTTTAGATGAAAATGAAACGCTCAACTTAGGTCTTGGTCAGCGCTGGATCCTTAATGATGGTAAGGTTATCGCAGGGCTTAATGCTTTCTATGATAATGAATGGGACGCGGGCCACGAACGAATGAGCTTGGGAGCAGAGCTTCTTACCTCAGTTGGTGATATTCGTATCAATCAATATACAGCCCTGTCTGATGCTGAGTCTGTCAATGGCGGCGAAGAAACAGCCCTGGACGGGATGGATATGGAGCTGGCATTGCCGCTGCCTTACCTTCCAAATTCCCGCATACATGCAAAGTCATTTAAATGGGACGGTGAGAATGGCGCAGATGACCTCGAGGGGGACACTCTCAGCCTGCGCTCAGCTCTACCATATGGTTTTGAGTTCGAGGCAGGCACAACTTCATATGACAGCAGCTCTCAAAGTGATGCCGACTTTGTCTCAATCACATTCAATCTCGCGCGCTTCCAACAGCAACAATATGTTCAGCAGCCAACACTTGTGTCAGACACTGCGTATCAGCTGAGGGACATTAGCGACCGACGCTTCGAAAAAGTAAGACGGCAAAATATTATCGTTAAGCAAATCAGCACGGGCGGGTCGACACCTGGCACAATAATTATCAGAGGAGCTTTGTAATGCGTTATTTCTTGTCGACAGTGGTTATCCTAGCAACGCTCGGGTTTAGCGGCCCATCGATCGCCCAAGGTCTTTCAGCGCAAAATTGTCAGGTTGATGAAACGGGAGCGGTTACTGCACTGGGAACGAATTTTAAGTGCTATATGCCCGCAGAAAAATGGGAAGCAACATTTTACTCTACGGCACTTTGTAAGGGATTTCCTGACTTCGAAAATAATTTAGAAAATTGTGTTAGCAGCGATATTCCGACAACATTAGTTTCAGTAACGCGGGGCTCTGAGGTGAGACTGGATGGATTGATTCCACCTTCTGGAACCTATGATTATTCTTTAGCCATCTTGTCAAACTCATTTAAAATTGGTGGCCAGGTTAAATTCTCCGCCGTTTTGAACGCTATCGGGAATGTGGGTTCAGGCAACCAGGGCATTAGCGGAGAAATGTATTGCACAGCTCCTACAGTTGACCAGCGGACCTCTGATATCTTTTCTGATGAACGTCCAAGCAGTTTTATTGCTCTGCATAACGCCGAGAACTCCCCTACATATGGTCAAGCATATTTATCGATGACGAGATGTTCAGCTACGGAAATCGCTGATACCAGTGATACGGGATCTTACATAATCGACGTTTTGACACCCGATGGCTCCTTTGGCAGCAGAAAAAGTGACAATTCCTATGATCTTGACCCAACGTCTCCATTAAATATTGTAATTTTGCAAGATGACAATACTGAGGCAACTAGTATAATAAACGCTTCAAGGGTGATGCTGATCGAGAAGAAACAGACGGTGGTTCCAGCTGGCGCTACTACGGCTACCTTCACCTATAATTTGGACCAGGCATTGAATGTTTGGCATTGCCCAGTGGTAACTTGCGCACCGAACAACCTTACCACCATTAACATGGGGTTATTAAATCTAGAGGTTGCATACGAATAACCATTTGTAGATTTACTTGTAGGCCAAGATGGTGTGCGATAGTATTTTATAATTGGTTTCAGACAGTTAGAGACTGGTTTGGCGGAGGGACTGTCCGCCGTTATTTTTTCCGGTTCGCCGACTTGCCACCTAAAGCTGGCGGCGCTGGGGGAAGGCAGGCTAAGGCTGTAAACAGCCAAGCCCTTTTACCCAATCCCTCTCTGTCCGCCGCTTGTCGGCATAAGGGCTGAGGTCATGCCTGACCAAAGATAAAAGTGAGTCAAAGCGCGAAACGAGGGGAAAACCGCTTCAAGCTAGCGCGTCTCGCGAGCCGCACGTCGCGCGGCTGCTCACTTGGGCAAGGCGCGCCGGGCTTTCGCTTTGCAAAAGCAGACGCTTTTAGCCTCAATCATCCATTTTCAGCGCTTGGATAAAGGCGTCTTGGGGAATATCGACCTTGCCGAATTGGCGCATTTTCTTTTTACCGGCTTTTTGTTTATCCAGCAGCTTACGTTTACGGCTGGCGTCGCCGCCATAGCATTTCGCCGTCACATCTTTTCTGAGCGCGGCAATCGTCTCGCGCGCAATCACCTTGCCGCCCAAAGCCGCTTGAATGGGAATTTTGAAAAGATGGCGCGGAATGAGGTCTTTCAACCGCTCGCACATGGCGCGACCGCGCGCTTCGGCATTATCGCGATGCACAATGGTGGACAGCGCATCAACCGGCTCGGCATTGACTAGAATTGCCATTTTAACGAGGTCGCCGGTGCGATAGTCAGCCATTTGATAATCAAAACTGGCATAGCCGCGCGTCACGCTTTTCAGGCGGTCGTAAAAATCGAACACCACTTCGTTTAAGGGCAGCTCATATTCCAGCATAGCGCGACTGCCCGCATAAGACAGATTAATTTGGCGTCCGCGGCGGTCTTCGCACAGCTTCAGCACGGCGCCCATATAATCATCGGGCACCAAAATCGAGGCGCGAATCCACGGCTCATCAATATGGTCAATCTTCACGATATCGGGCATGTCGGCGGGATTGTGTAAATCCTCCACTTCGCCATCGGTCATGTGCAGTTGATAAACCACGCTGGGCGCGGTGGTGATGAGGTCTATGTCAAATTCGCGCTCAATGCGCTCGCGAATAATCTCGAGATGCAACAGCCCCAAAAAGCCGCACCGGAAGCCAAAGCCCAAAGCCGCTGAGGTTTCCATTTCATAATCAAAGCTCGCATCATTCAGCCGCAGCTTGGCCATCGCTTCGCGCAAATCTTCAAATTGCGAACTATCGGTCGGAAACAGGCCGCAAAACACCACGGGCTGCGAGGGCTTAAAGCCCGCCAGTGCTTGCGCGCAGGGCTTTTTATCTTCTGTCACCGTATCGCCTACGCGGGTGTCGGCCACTTCTTTAATGGCCGCGGTGAAATAGCCAATCTCGCCCGCACCCAATTCGCTCACCGTATCGCGCTTGGGACGAAACACGCCGACTTGGTCCACCGGATGCGTTGCGCCGGTGGACATCATGCGAATTTTCATGCCTTTTTTCAGCGTCCCGTCAATCACCCGCACCAGCACCACCACGCCCAAATAAGCGTCATACCAACTATCAACCAGCATGGCTTTTAGCGGCGCGTCCGTGTCGCCTTGCGGGGGCGGCAATTGCCTGACAATCGCTTCCAACACATCATCAATACCGAGACCGGTTTTGGCCGAAATATCGACACTGTTTTGCGTGTCCAGCCCGATAACATCTTCAATCTGGGTTTTCACGCGTTCCGGCTCGGCGGCGGGCAGGTCAACCTTGTTCAGCACCGGCACAATTTCATGGTCCACATCAATCGCTTGATAAACATTAGCCAGCGTCTGCGCCTCAACGCCCTGGCTGGCATCAACTACCAAAAGCGAGCCTTCGCATGCGGCCAGAGAGCGGTTTACCTCATAGGCAAAATCGACATGGCCGGGCGTATCAATAAGGTTCAACTGATAGGTCTCGCCATCTTGCGCCGTATAATCAAGCCGCACGGTCTGCGCTTTAATGGTGATCCCGCGCTCGCGTTCAATATCCATATTATCGAGCACTTGCTCCGACATTTCGCGCGCGCTCAAGCCGCCGGTCAGCTGAATCAGCCGGTCGGCCAGCGTCGATTTGCCGTGATCAATATGGGCAATAATCGAGAAATTACGAATATGGTCTTTGCGCGTTGCACTCATGGGATTGGATATAGCACCCGCACGCGCTTGCGCCAATGCGTCAAATGGGGCGTCAAATAAAGCGGGCTAACCGCGCAATTTACCGCCCGTGGCTTTTTCAACGGCGGCGGTGATTTTTTCCGATACCGCGTCAATCTCGGCATCGGTCAAGGTTTTGTCTGAGGGTTGCAAAGTCACTTCCAGCGCGACGGATTTCATGCCCTCGGGCAGGCTGCCGCCGTCAAACACGTCAAATACGCGGACTTGGGCAATCAGCTTTTTGTCCGCGCCTTTTGCGGCGCGCACCATTGTCGCGGCTTGCGTTTCAGCCAAAACTTCAAAAGCAAAATCGCGGGTCAGGCTTTGTAAGTTAGACAATGCCAGCGCGCTGCGGGCAATATCGCTGCTCGGCTTGGGCGCGGGCACGCTTTCGGGCCAGACCTCAAAAGCCACCACCGGCATGGCATAATCAAATGCCTGCAACAGGGCGGGATGCAGTTCGCCAAACACCGCCATTGGCTCGCGCGGATTGCGCGCCAGCACGCCGCTGCGCCCCGGATGATACCAATCAATACCGCTCTCAGCCGGAATGGGCAGCACTTGCAAGCCGTCAATCGCCACACCGCATGCGGCCAATGCCGCTTCTGCGTCAGCGCGGGCTTGATACGCATCGACGCTCTGAGCCGCGCCGCGCCAGTTTTTCGGCGTCGCCAAACCGGCCCGCAAACCGGCCGCCGCAAAACGCTGCGCCCCCGGTGTTGGGCCCTTAAACTCATGGCCTAATTCGAACACATTAACGCCATCGGCCCCGCGATCGGCATTTCTTTGCGCCGCTGCCATCAGCCCGGGCAAAAGCGACGGGCGCATATGGCTGAGCTCAGAGGAAATCGGATTGGCCAGCTCCAGCCCTTCCGCCACATGAAAGGCTGTGGCTTGTTTTTCTGAGATGAATGACCACGTTACCGCCTCTACCAAACCACGCGCCGCCAGCCCACGGCGCATCAGCGCGGCGCGGCGCTGCGCCAATGTCAGGGTCGGTTTGGCCACCCCGCTATGGCGCGGCAATGGGGTCGAAGGCACTTCATCAAGGCCATAAATGCGGACAATCTCTTCAACAATATCGGCGCCATTGGTTGTGTCATCAATATCAGGTCGCCAGCTTGGCGCCGTCACCTGCCAGATTTTGCCGGTCTCGACATCAAAGCCCAGCTTTTCCAAAATCGCCTGCATATCGCTTTCGGCAATTTCAAGGCCGGTCAATTGCTGCACGCGCTGCGGGTCAAAGCACACGGTTTTGGTCTCCTGCGGCACATCACCGGCGGTCACCGGCTGGCACACTGTGCCGCCACAAATCTCGACAATCATCTGCACCGCCAAATTAAGGCCGCTGTCAACCGAGGCCGGGTCAACGCCGCGTTCAAACCGATAGCGCGCATCGCTGTCTATACTATGGTGCCGCCCTGACAGGGCAATCGCCACCGGCTCAAACCAAGCGCTTTCGACCAGCACATTTTGTGTCTCAAGGGTCGAACCGCTATCCATCCCGCCCATAATACCGGCCAGACCAAGCACGCCCTTCTCATCGGCAATCACGCAATCAGTGTCGCGCAATTCATAGGTTTCCTCGTCGAGCGCAACAAAACGCTCGCCGTTTTTGGCAGGCCGCGCCGTCACAGTGCCGGTCAGCTTATCGGCATCATAAACATGCAAAGGCCGTCCGCGGTCGTAGGAAATATAATTGGTAATATCGACCAGCGCGCTAATCGGCTTGAGGCCAATCGCCGTCAGCCGCGCCCGCAGCCAAGCCGGACTTTGGGTATTTTGAACACCCTCAATGCGGCAGGCGGCAAATACCGGACAAGTGTCGCCCTTAACGGCAATCATTGTGCCGTCATCTTTTTCGGCTTTAATCTCAGCTATGCTGTCGGGCTTTAGCGTGCCCAGACCGGCGGCTGCCAAATCGCGCGCAATGCCACGCACGCCCAAGCAATCAGGGCGGTTGGGCGTGATGGCAATCTCAATCATCGGGTCATCAAGCCCCAAAGCGGCTGCCGCCGGCGTGCCGATTTTCGCGCCGTCAGACAGTTCAATAATGCCGTCATGGTCATCGCTCGAACCAAGTTCAGCACCCGAGCACATCATGCCGCGGCTCTCGACACCGCGAATTTTCGCCTTGCCCAGCACCATGCCATTGGCCGGAATAACTGCCCCCTCTTGCGCCAAAATGCCGATAAGACCGGCGCGCGCATTGGGGGCGCCGCAAACCAGCTTTTGTTCGCCGCCACCCGATTTCACCGTGCAGATTTGCAAGCGGTCAGCTTCGGGATGCGGTTCGGTGGCGATAATTTCAGCCACTTCAAAATTGGCGAATATCTCTGACGGGTCGCTCAGCGTTTCGACTTCCAAGCCGATAAGGGTCAACTTATCGACAATCTCCGACAGCGCGGCTTTGGTGTCGAGATGGGCGTGCAACCAAGAAAGCGTGAATTTCATCAGACCGCCCCTATGTCGCAGATGTCAGTGTGGTGAGGGATTTATTCGACAGGCCGCCGGCCAGCCCCGGCACATCGATCGGCACAAAGCCGTAATGCTTCAGCCAGCGCAAATCAGCCTCGAAGAAAGCGCGCAAATCTGGCGCGCCATATTTCAGCATCGCCAAACGGTCAATCCCCATACCGAAAGCAAAACCCTGATATTTATCGGCATCAATTCCGGCATGACGCAACACATGCGGATTGACCATGCCCGAGCCGCCAATCTCCATCCAATCATCGCCCGCACCGACCACCAGCTTGTCGCCATCCCGATGGCACTGCATGTCAATTTCCATGCTCGGCTCGGTGAACGGAAAATAGCTGGGGCGGAAACGAATGGCGATGTTCTCGACCTCGAAAAAGGCCGCCAAAAACGCCTCCAACGTATGTTTCAAATGACCCATATGGGTTGTCTCATCGACCACCAACCCCTCGACCTGATGAAACATAGGCGTATGGGTTTGGTCGCTATCGCAACGATAGGTGCGGCCCGGCGCGATAAAACGAAAAGGCGGCGCGCTGTCTTGCATGGTACGCACTTGCACCGGCGAGGTATGGGTGCGCAAAACCAGCGGCGCGCCCTCTTCTTCGGCTTGCATATAAAATGTGTCATGCATTTGCCGCGCCGGATGCGCTTCGGGAATATTCAAAGCGGTGAAATTATAAAACTGGCTTTCAATATCCGGCCCCTCGGCCACGTCAAAGCCCATATCGGCAAAAATCGCGGCGATTTCTTCCATCACTTGCGCTACCGGATGAATACGCCCCTCAAATTGCGGGTCAGCCTCCAGCGGCAGGGTCATATCCAGCGTTTCCTCAGCCAGCCGCGCATTCAGCGCTGCCGCATCAATTATTGTCTTTTTCGCACCAATGGCCGCCGCAATTGTGTCGCGCAGCACATTAAATAAAGGCCCGTTAATTTGGCGTTCTTCGGGGGTCATGCCGCCCAGCGTTTTCAGCAAAGCCGAGACCGAGCCTTTTTTACCCAATGCCCCGACGCGCACCGCTTCCAACGCAGCCGCATTGTCAGCCGCATCAATCGCGGCCAAAATTTCGGCTTCCAGTTTTTTTGCGTCTGCGCTCATTTTGGCCCCAATAATATCAGCGTCGGTTTGGTTAAAAAAAACCCACCCGCATCGGATCAAGCATAAGCCTGTTACAGATGCGGGCGGGGAATATGTTGCAGAGGTGCGCGCACCCCGTCAAATGCTTTCAGCAAATCAGCGTTTTACCGATTAAGCGGCCAGCGCCGTGCGGGCTTTCCCCACAAGGGCTTCAAAAGCGGCCGGCTCATGCACAGCCAAATCGGCCAGCACTTTGCGGTCCACTTCAATACCGGCTTTTCCCAGCCCGTTGATAAACTGGCCATAAGCCAGCCCATGCGCGCGGGAAGCGGCATTGATGCGCTGAATCCACAAAGCGCGGAAATTACGCTTGCGGGCGCGGCGGTCGCGATAAGCATATTGTCCAGCTTTGGTGACAGCCTGCTTGGCAATCCGAATGGTATTCTTTCGGCGGCCATAATAGCCTTTTGCCTTAGAAAGAACTTTTTTGTGGCGTGCATGAGAAGTCACACCGCGTTTCACACGAGACATATCTTCTCCTCCTTAACCGTTGGGTAGGAATTTACGCACGATTTTTGCATCCTGCGGCGACAGCACTGTGGTGCCGCGCTGGTTGCGAATCTGCTTGTTTGTACGCTTGATCATGCCGTGCTGTTTGCCTGCCTGACCGGCGCGTACCTTACCTGAGGCCGTTAGCTTAAAGCGCTTTTTGGCTCCCGATTTGGTCTTCATTTTGGGCATTTCGTCTTCCTTTCAAATTTCGGCTTTCCAATGTTTTTGGAAAAAACCCCACCATCCGAAAATGGTGAAAAAGTCGTCAACGACCTGCTTGGCAGCCCTTTACAGCCAGCCGGTCGGCTCAAGACATCTTGTCATATCACTATGCGTCTCAAGCAGCGGGTGTTATACGCGAGTGACGGCAAATTGCAAGTCTTGCATAAGGCCTTGCATGAGACCTTCAGCGCGGAGATTTATCTTGGTAAAGCCCCTCAATATAGCCCATCGCGGCGGCGCGGATTTATGGCCGGAAAATACGCTGGAAGCGTTTTCACGCGCCATTGAGCTGGGCGTAGATGGCATTGAGTTTGATGTTCAACTGAGCGCAGACGGGCATTTGGTCATTCACCATGATGGGCGGCTGAAAGCTGAGGCGACCCGCCTCAATGGGGTTTTCCTGAAAAAACCGACGCCGCCGATAAATGCGCTGAGCCTTGCCGCGCTGCAAACATATGATGTTGGACGACTGGAAGACGGGTCTCACTATGCCGCGCGCCGCGCCGGACGCGCCCATATTGATGGCGCGTCAATTCCCACATTGGCGGCTTTCGACGCGATATTGACCCAAACCAAGCCCGATTTTCACGCCTATATGGAATTGAAAACAAATATGATTGATGCCGCCCAAGCCGCTGCATTAGCGGCGGCCTATGGCGCGGCGCGCAAAATCTCGCCGGTTGCCGATAAGCACATCGTCATTTCGTTTGACTGGCGCACGGTTAATGCCGTGCGCGCCTTATTTCCTGATATGCCACATGCCTATACAACAATGGCCTTTGCCGAAACCGACCCGACGCATGAAAGCGCCGCGCGCGATAAGCCCGATAGCCTTTCCGCGCGCTTGCGTCAGGCCTCAAAAAACGGGGCGCCCTGGTGGGACGGCATGGATTGGCGCGATATGGACGGCGCGACGCATGGCGAGCGTGTCTTGCGCGCCATTAAAGCGGGCGGCGGTGCGGGCTGGTTTGCCGATGCACAAGATGTCACGGCCGAAAACATGGCCATCGCGCATGATTTGGGGCTTAGCGTTTCTGCATGGACGGTGAATAATGCGGCGGCAATGGAAAAAATGGCGCAGCTTGGGGTTGCAGCGATTATTACCGACCGACCGGATATTTTGAAAAAACTTTAGCGCGGCGGCTTATTTCGGGGCCAATACCATAATCATCTGGCGGCCTTCCATTTTTGGCATGGCCTCCACTTTTGACAATTCATTGACATCATCGCGCACGCGGTTCAGCACATCCATGCCAAGCTCTTGGTGCGCCATTTCACGCCCGCGGAAACGCATGGTGACTTTCACCTTATCGCCGCCTTCGAGAAATTTGACGACATTGCGCATCTTCACTTCATAATCATGCGTGTCGATATTCGGCCGCATTTTAATCTCTTTCACATCAACGGTTTTTTGACGCTTGCGCGCCTCGCTGGCTTTCTTCTGTTCTTGATATTTGAGCTTGCCATAGTCGAGGATTTTACAAACCGGTGGTTTGCCATTTGGCGATACTTCCACCAAATCAAGGCCACTTTCTTCCGCCATGGCCAGTGCCGTGTCGGTATCAAGGACGCCCATTTTTTCACCCTCTGCTCCAATTACCAGCACTTGCGGCGAGGTAATCATACGATTGACACGCGGGCCGGTCTGTCGAGGCGGCTGCGCGGCGTGTGGTCTACGTGCTATGGCTTTGCTCCTTTAATAATTGCCATGCGGGTAATACTGCGCCCGTGAAAAATAGGTTTAGGGGCAAATGCGGCGGTGTCAACTGCCAATCGCCCTATAGCCCCTAACTATTTCATCTATTTATTGCCAAAACCTTATTGCCAATTCGGGCGCGGCCAAACCAAATATTTCAGCCAGCGGGGGGTCGGTTGCGGCTGCACCACAGCCTCAAAGCGTCGCCATGAAATGCGCCGCATCAACGCCATAAAGCCCCGCAGGCCCAGCGGGGCGTAAATCCAAACCTCATCGGCGCGCGCCGCTATCTTGCGATTGGCTTCATCGGCCAAAACGGTTAGCGACACCGCATCCGGATAAAGCGCCTCAATGGCCTCGGCCAAAGCCGCCGCCGACATGCCCAGCCCGATGAGCAAGACCCCACCCGGCTCTTTTATTGGTCTTTTTTTCGGCATCACCCGAGCCATTCCCGATAAACATTCAACGTGCGTTGACACATGGCGGTGCGCGTATAATTGGCCAACACATTGGCGCGGCCATTCTGGCCCATCGCCGCCAAATCCTCCGGCGACATGGCCAAAGCAGCCTCAATCGCCGCCGCCAATGCCTCGGCATTATTAATCCGCGCCAGCCAGCCCGTGCCGCCATTGGCAGGCGATTGGGCGATAATCGTCTCGCGATAGCCCCCCGCATCAGAACCGATAACCGGCAGCCCGGCCGCTTGCGCTTCAATAATGGTGCGCCCGAAAGGCTCGGGGCGAATGGTCGGCACAATGGCCAGATCCGCCGCCGCATAGGCCGAAGCCATATCCGTCTCAAGGCCGGTCACCACCAGCCGGTCGCCATAGCCCAAAGCCGCCGCCTGACTTTTCAGCGCGGCAACATAATCATCGCGCCCCTGCGCGCTGCCGACCAGAACCAGTTTCGGCTTTTTGTTTGAGGCCAATAGGCCAAGCGCCGCAATCAACACATGTTGACCCTTCAGATGCGTCACCCGCGCCGGACATATAATGACAAAATCGCTGTCACCGACTCCCCAAGCAGCGCGCTTGGCAGCTTTATCGGCAGCAGAAAAATTTTCCGGAGCCAGCGCCTGCTCATCGCAGCCACGCGGGATAACCCGCAAGCGCGACGCCGCCCAGGGATAGACCGCCTCAATGCGCGCGGCAGTGAAATGCGAATTGGCAATGCTCACCCGCCCACGCACCAGCGATGAATTATACAAGATCTTGGCTTTCGGCTTTTCATGCACGGTCGAATGAAAAGTTGTGACATAGGGCATATTTGTGCGCTTGGCGGCAAACAACGCCGACCAACAGGGCGCACGCGAACGGCCATGAATGAGGTCAACATTTTCAGCCCGCATCAGCTTTGCCAGACGCCCGACATTGCCCCACATGATGAGCGGGTTTTTCGACGCCACCGGCATATAAAACACCTCGCCGCCTCCCGCCCTGATTTTGGCCTCTAACGCGCCGCCCTCGCTGGCGACCAGCGCACGGCCCCCGGCTTTGACAATCGCCTCGGCCATTTCAAATGTCGTGACTTCCGCCCCACCGGTTTCAAGCTGCGGCACCACTTGCAATATGGTGCGACCGGTTAAATCGACCGGCTCGGTTGACGGCATTTGAAAGCGGTTCGACATCTGGCTTGTCCTTTGGCATTATGCTTGAAACAGTTTTAAAGCCATTTGCCGCATTTCCCAAATCAAGAGGCTACACCATGACCGCGCTTTTTACCGAACGCCTTGAAACCGCAATGGGCCCGCAAAAACTGGCCTATCGCCAACAAGCGGGCGAGGGAACCGGACTGGTGTTTTGCGGCGGCTTCCGTTCCGACATGACCGGCACCAAAGCCACCGCATTGGCGGATTGGGCGAGGGAGAAAAACCGCCCCTATACGCGGTTTGATTATTTCGGCCACGGCGCCTCAACCGGTGCCTTTACCGATGGCACAATGAGCCATTGGCGCGGCGATATTCCCCATATTCTCGACCATTTATGCGAGGGCCCGCAAATATTAATCGGTTCGAGTTTCGGCGGCTGGTTGTCGCTCATGGCGGCGCTTGACCGACCGCAAAAAGTCGCCGCGCTGGTGCTCATCGCGCCGGCTGTCGATATGACCGAGCGCCTGATGTGGGCGCGCTTTTCAGATAAGGCGCGTGACAAACTCATGTGCGAGGGGCTGGTTTATGACCCGTCGGAATATGACCCTGAGGGCTATCCCATCACCAAAGCGCTGATTGAAGACGGGCGCGCGCATCTTATGCTTGAAGCACCGATTAAAATAAATATGCCGGTGCGGATTTTGCATGGGCAAAAAGACGATGCCGTGCCCTGGGATTTATCGCTGGAATTGGCCGACAGGCTGGTAACAGATAATGTTGAATGTCATCTCATCAAAAACGGCGACCATCGTTTATCCGAGCCGCATGAATTGGCGCGCCTGATTGAGCTGATTGAGGCATTGGCGCTCTAGCGGCTGCTTAAAATTCTTCGGCCTCATACAGCGCCTGTAAGCCCTCGCGATAGGTCGGATAGGCCAGCGTGATGCCCAGCTCGCGCTTGAAGCGGTCATTTTTAATACGCTTATTTTCAGCATAAAAACTTTGCGCCATTGGCGACAATTCAGCCGTTTCAAATGCGACCAGCGGCGGCGGTGCGACCCCCATGAGTTGCGCCGCATAAGTGACCACATCTTGCGGCGGCGCGGCTTCATCATCGCAAACACTATAAGCGCGTCCGGCATTGGGCTGCGCCATTGAGGCGCGCAAAATCCGGGCAATATCCGCCACATGAATACGCGAAAACACCTGACCCGGTTTTTCAATGCGCCGCGCCGTGCCGCGTTTAAGCGATACCAATTGATTGCGCCCGGGGCCGTAAATACCGGCCAGGCGAAAATAATGCAACGGCAAGCCCAGCCTGTCGGCCAGCGCCCCCCATGCCGTTTCGGCATCAAGCCGACGTTGCCCACGCGCGCCTATTTTGCCGGCCGGTGTTTCTTCATCAATCCAAGCCCCGGCATGGTCGCCATAAACACCGGTGGTTGATAAATAACCCAGCCATTTCATCTGGTCAGCGCATGTCGCCAAAGCGTCTTGCAAAAGCGGTAGTGCCGGATCGCCCGCCTCAGTCGGGGCGGCTGACAGTAAAATATGGTCAATACCGGAAAGCGCATCAGCCGATAGCGGCGCGCCGTCCAGCCTGATGGGGGTGATGCCCTGCGCCGCCAAATAAGCGGCTTTGTCATCATCGCGGCAACTGGCCTTCAACGTAAAACCCGCCGCCGCCAAAATCGGCGCAAGATGCGCCGCGCAAAAGCCAAAGCCGAAAAATAAAATGCCGTTCATATTCTCGCGATTACTCATTTAATTTTCCAAATGCGCCAATTCTTCTGCCACCAGCCCGGCCTCATCATGGTCTTCATTATGCGCCATATGACGCCGCAAACTATCAATATCGGCGGCGTTCATATCGAGCATTTGCCCCAGTGCCCATACCGCACTGGCGCGCACCAGCGCGGCCTCATCGCCCAGCCGTGTGCGCACCGCCTCAATATGCGTCGGCGTGGGTGCTGCCATATTGCCCAAAGCCATCAGCACATTGCGGATAAAATTATCGCGCCCGCTGCGCTTAATCGGCGTGCCGGCAAAAAACTTACGAAAGCCCGCATCGTCCAACTTACTCAGCGAGATTAAATCGGGTCGGTCATAATCCGTCTGCAAAGCCAGTTTCGCCTCACCGGCTGTTTGCGCGAATTTATTCCACGGGCAGACGGCCAAGCAATCATCGCAGCCATAAATATGATTGCCCATAAGCGGACGCAATTCGCGGTCAATCATGCCCTTATGCTCAATCGTCAAATAAGAAATGCACCGCCTTGCGTCTATTTTATAGGGAGCGGGAAAAGCCCTGGTCGGGCAAATATCGAGACAGGCCGAGCACCCGCCGCAATGGTCGGTTTCGGGCTCATCTTGGGGCAAGGCCAATGTGGTGAATACCGAGCCCAGAAACAACCACGAGCCGAAATCACGCGACACGAGATTTGTATGCTTGCCCTGCCATCCCAAACCGGCGCGCATGGCGAGCGGCTTTTCCATCACCGGCGCGGTATCGACAAAGACTTTGACCTCAGCGCCGGTTTGCGCCACCACGGCGCGCGCCAATGCTTTCAGCTTCTTCTTAATGACATCATGATAATCGCGCCTTTGTGCGTAAACCGAAATCACGCCTTTATCGGTTTCTTTGAGCGCCGCAAGCGGGTCATTATCGGGGCCGTAATTAACGCCCAGCATGATAACACTTTGCGCGGCGGGCCATAATTTCTGCGGCGCGGCACGTTCATCCATACGCGCCGCCATCCAGTCCATTTGGCCGTGATGCTGGGCTTCGACAAAAGCCCGCAAACCGTCTCCGGCGGCGGCATGTGCGGTCGCATCAACAATCCGGCAAATATCAAAACCCTGTGCCGTCGCTTGGGCGATAATCTCGGCTTTCAGGCTGTCGGGCGCGGCCAAGCCTAAAAATCCAAATCGGCGTAATAGGGAGGCGGGCGCATGCCGGCAACATGGTCGGCCAGCAAGGGTCTGAAACTGGGGCGCGATTTTATCCGCGCATACCAATCGCGCACAACCGGCCATAATTTCCACGGCACATCGCCGGTATAATCGAGGCAAGAAAGATGCGCCGCAGCGGTGAAGTCGGCCAAGCTCAATTCGCCACCGCCAAACCAATCGCGGGTTTGCAGCAAATAAGTGAGATATTCCAAATGCAATTCGAGATTATGCAGACCGACCCGCACGGTCGCCATATCGGGGCCGCCGCCGCCATCATCAGCGCCCATAAAGCGGCGGTCGATTTTTTCATAGGTAATCAGCTTGCCGACCTCGGCGTGAAACTTATCGTCAAACCAAGCCGACAGGCGACGCACTTCGGCGCGCGCCAAACCGCTTGTCGGCAGCAGCGGCGTCGCGCCGCCCTTTTCTTCCAGCCATTCAGCAATCGCATAATGGCCCGACACGGTTCCCGCCTCACCGACCAAGACCGGCACCTCGCCCGACGGGTTAAGCATCAAAAAATCCAGACGCCGCTCCCAGGGTCGCTCTTCGACATATTCAACGGCGAATTTTTTCTCTGCCAGAATTAAACGGATTTTGCGCGAGAACGGGCAGACGGGTTGATGAAAGAGTGTGGCCATAGAGAGAAATTACTGCGTTTTGGGGAATGGGAGCAAGCGAAACCCGCTTGCTGATTTAGGGCGGCGCGCGTTAGTTTGGCGCATGGGTTTTGATCATCTTCTTTTGCTCGCCGCCATTCAAGGCATTACCGAATTTATTCCAGTATCCTCATCGGGGCATTTGGTGTTGGCGCATGAAATATCCGGCGCATCGGGAACATCGGCGGCCGTGGCGCAACCCATGCTCGACGTGGCTTTGCATTTCGGCACGCTATTGGCGGTGATGATTTATTTCCGCCGAGATGTCGCAAGATTGGCGCAAGGCGGGCTCGATGTGCTGCGCCATAAAAAAGGCGCGCCGCGCCAAGCCGCCCTCACCATGACCATTGCCACGCTGCCGGTTTTGCTGGCCGCCGCCCTGCTGATGGGCTTGGGGGCGATTGACGCGTTGCGCCGTGCCGAGACAGTCGCTTGGGCGAGTATTATTTTTGCCGTGCCGCTTTATGTCGCCGATCGGTTCGGGTCAAACGCCAAAACCCTCGAACATATGGCGGTCAAGCCGGCCTTTATTCTGGGCTTAGCTCAAATGCTGGCGCTTATTCCGGGTGCCAGTCGCGCCGGTGTCACCTTAATGGCGGCACGCGGACTTGGCTTTTCGCGCGAAGCCGCAGCGCGTTATTCCATGCTCATGGCGATGCCGGTGATTTTGGCCTTTGCCTGTTTCGGCTTGTTGGAACTGGTTGCGATGGGCCGATATGATGCGCTTGGCACGGCGCTGCTCGGCTCTTTGCTAGCTGCCCTATTTGCCTTTGCGACGATTGATTTATTTCTCAAAATGACGCGCCATTTATCGCTGCTGCCCTTTGTGATTTATCGCATCGGCTTGGGCGCAGCGATTTTGATTTTCATCTGATTTTTCGTTCTATTTCTTTGCTTTATTTCTTGCCATGCGGTCGATAGCGCGCCAGATAATCAAGCTGTCCGGCAATCGGGCGCGGCGTGATGCCCAAAGCGGCAAAGTCACGCCCATGCGCCTCATCGCTGACAATATTATCGCTTTTCAGCAAGATAATCTGATCGGGTGTCAATAAAGGGGCCACGCCGATAAGCGTTGAAAATTGCGCCAGAGCGGCAATCATACGGGCGGCAAAAAACGGCAAAGGCATCAGCCAGCGATGACGGCCGGTCACTTCGTTCAACAATTCCATTAATTGCTTAAAGGTCAAAATATCGGGCCCGCCCAATTCATAAATCCCCGCATCAATCTTTTGGTCGGTGCGGCCCAAACAGGCGGCCACAGCCTCGGCCACATCAAATACCGAAACCGGTTGATAGCGCGTTGCGCCGCCGCCAATCAGCGGCAAAGCCGGGGCAATCATCGACATGGCGGCGAAGCGATTGAAGAAATCATCTTCCGGCCCGATAACGATGGAGGGGCGCAAAATATGCGCCGTCGGCACACAGGCCATCACCGCCGCTTCGCCGGTCGCCTTGCTTTGCGCATAAGAGGAGGCGCTGTCGGCATCGGCACCAATCGCCGAAATATGAACCATGTGGGTGATGCCCTGCTTAACCGCCGCATCGCCAATCAGCGCCGCACCGCGCGCCTGCACGGCGTCAAATTTTTGTTTGCCGCTTTCAAATAAAATGCCGACCGCATTGACCGCGCCTTGCGCGCCGTCAAGCGCCGCCGCGACGCTGGCCGCATCGCGAATATTGGCTTGCATGATTTCAATCTGACCCGGCTTGCCATTGGTCTTCAAAAACAGCGCCTCATTGGGGCGGCGCGTCGCAATACGCAATCGATAACCCTGTTTGCTGAGGCGGCGCACAATATGACGGCCCAGAAATCCGGTGCCGCCAAAGACGGTAATCAAGGCATTTTGACTGAGCATATGTGAGGCGGGCATGGCTTTAACCTTTGGTTCAAACAACGGGTGCGACTGCTCGCTTTCATAATATATGTTCAAGCGCGGGTGAAGAAAAAAGGCAAGCGCAATGAGGTTTTTTCGCCGCGTCACCGTGCTTGACTTTTACGCGTCTGCCGCCTAATCAGAGGCTCTTCCCCCCTATGCCCAGGTGGCGGAATTGGTAGACGCGCTAGCTTCAGGTGCTAGTGTCCTTATGGACGTGGAAGTTCGAGTCTTCTCCTGGGCACCATTTTCAAGTTTCAAGCACCGTGATGCACGGTCCAAGCCATTGACCTTCAAGCATATTTGTTTGAGGAGATGAGATAATGGTTTCTATGGTAGACCAGATGGTAGACCAAACTACGACATTTCCTTCCGGGTTTTAGCGGGTCATCCGAATTTTAGAAAATGAGCACGGCGCTCCACACAAATGCAAGAATGCCGAAACCGGTCAAAACGGCTAGAGACCCCAGATCCTTAGCAATTTTGATATTGGTATCAAACTCTTCAGATATGGCGTCAGCGACGGCTTCAATCGATGTGTTGATGATTTCGATGAGCCAACATAAGAGAATGGGCGAAATAAGCGCCAATATTTCAAAGGTTGTTTCTGCAAGATAAACCGCCAGAACCATCAAAAAAACGCCGATAATGACCTGCTGCTTAAAGGCGGTCTCCTTGGTGGCGATAAACCGCAATCCGTCAACAGAGAACAAAAAAGCATGCCAAATCCGCAAAATCGAGGTGGTTTTGCCTTGTTCGGGTTTGCCTTGAATCTTACCGGTCAGTCGCGCCATTTTGACTCTTCTATAATGGCGTGAGATTGGACAGGAATATTTTGGCACACACTTGCCAAGAAAATTTCAGCGCATGGTCCCGCGCCGCTTGCGGGTCGGCTGTTAATGCCTGTTTGACGGCCTTGGCCAAATCTTCATTCATCTTTCCGGCTGCGCAGTCGGCCAATACATCGAGCGGTCCGGTGACCGGATAGGCGGCCACCGGCAGTCCGCAAGCCATGGCTTCCAGCATCACCAAACCGAATGTGTCGGTTTTGCTCGGAAAAACGAAAACATCGCCACTGCGATAATGCGCGGCCAATTCTTCGCCGAATTTCGGACCGGTGAAGGTAACATCAGGATATTTGGACTTTAATTTTTCCAATTGCGGGCCGCCGCCGACCACGAGCTTGCTACCCGGCAAATCCAGATCCAAAAACGCTTCTATATTTTTTTCGACCGAGACGCGGCCGACATAGACCATGACCGGTTTGTCCAATTCCAAAGCTGGACATCCTTGTCGTTTATATAAATTTGTATCGACCCCGCGCGTCCA
>Ga0213866_10000103_pt1 | contig 67265 bp, 99 predicted proteins | sample PICome_11_FD_160079 | JGI IMG/M metagenome (GOLD analysis project Ga0213866, IMG submission 160079) | Coastal seawater microbial communities near Pivers Island, North Carolina, United States - PICO284 | ecosystem: Environmental > Aquatic > Marine > Coastal | place: USA: North Carolina...
CAGCAGGTTTGCCACCAAACTTTTTCATTAATGCTGTAAGTTTCTTGCCTTCGTTTTTAAAATCGCCTTCAACATGAACGGTTGCTTCGTCCAGTCCACCCTTCTTGAGTTTAGCACGGAGTCGGTCTTGTGCAGAACCTTCTTCCATGTCAACATCGTCTTTCATATTTCTTAGTTTTTTCATTCTTTCACGATGTTTATCAAACACAGATTGTTGTGCCTTTTTACTAGACTTTGGTTTCTTTCTTGCACCATACTGTCCAGTGTCAACTTCTTCTTGTACAGACTCAATGTACATATTCAACTCATATCGTTTGTTGTCTAGGTTTGCAACCTGTACATGAAGTTTCTGTTTCTTGTTAGTATCTAGGATGTACTTATTAGTCTTACCACTGGATGGTCTCTTCGGCCCCATTGCAACCTTGTTGTCAATATCGTCTTTGTCTACGATGAAACCTTTCTTCTTTGCGTGTGCGTATGCGTGTTGCATTGCACCAGAGAAGTCACGATGATAGAGTTCGTAACCAGACGAGGACTTTGCTTCCTTAACTTCTGGTTTTTCATGGGTGTAACCCATCTTGTCCATCTTCACATGGTCTGCATAGGTGTTTGCCTTATAACCCTTTCCAGTCTTGGGGTCATACATCATGTGTGGTTTGAAGTCTTCTTCACCCTTACATTCTGCAAGTATTTCTTTTATCGTTTTCATGTTACGCTAAATCCTTATCGTGGTTCAAACCACCCTTTTTCTTTTTAACTATGAACGCATTTACTCGTGCGTATCCCCATTGTTGTGGTGTAGTGCCTGGCCTGTGACCAGTCTTCCAAGCGGCAACACCACGGTTATAAACCTTCCTTAATGTAGATAGGGAGATACCAGACTTTTTTGCTTTGTCTGCCAATGCACCCTCAGTGAGTTCACCTTGACTTTTTGTTAACACCATCTTTAACATTACTTGGTTTCCCTATTCTTTGCTTTTGTACGAGCAAGTCTTGCACGATCAAGAAGACTGTCATGTTTCTTCTTGTCCTGTTCCTTCTCCCGTTTGATCTTTTCCTTTGCCGTCTTAACCGCATCTTCTTGCATCGGAGTATCTTTCTTATACTTCTTAACTAACTCGTCAGTACCTTCCTCTCCCGCACCACTCTCGGTTACGAAATTACTCGGTAATAGATCGTGAAGAACCTTTCTGTCCACACCACTGAATGATGATGCAACCTTTTGTGCGTAGTAGTGAGTACTGTGTCTCAGTGAACCACCACCCTCTTTCTTCTTACGAACCAATAACTTCTTGAGAGCATCAAGGGCGTTTCCGTACACCTTCTTGTTGGTGGTGACTGACTTCAACTTATTAAGCATTTTACCTTCGGTCTGTTCCGTGGTTATCGTCTTCGATGTAGTCTTGAAGTTCTTCTTACGCATGATGGTTTTATTGATAACCTCGAACTCATCCTTGTTACGATCATAGTTGATCACAACAGGTAGGTTCAGATCAGTCTGTAAGTCTTTGATCACTGCTTCACTATCAGGATTCTGTCGAATGTTCTTTGCCTTTCTCTTGGCAATCTTCTTGAACACTCGTTGCAACTCTGCCACAGTGATAGGTGGATCATTGCGTTTATCGTTCATACGATCAGCGAAATGCCTCGTGAATTCGATGTCAACATCGAACTTTGCGAGTAGTCGGTCTGCGAACTTCTCAAGGTCATTGAGTTGTTTCTGACTGACTTCTTCGTACATATCCTTGAACTGTGTGGTGTACTTTGAAGGTTTCGTTTTAGCGGTCTTATCGCCTGGAGCGGGTTTATACGCAGATGGGTCATCATCAGCTTTCTTCCCGTGTTTCTTGAAGTGTGCGTCACGTTTCACCTTAGTAGACTTCTTGAGTCCCTTGTGATAACGTGCGGGTTGCGTTCCTTCTCTGTCCTTGATGTCAGGGTCTTGTTTCTCTGCAACTCGTTTTGCGGTTGCAGTTGCGATTGCCATTTTCTTATCCATTGGCATATCGGGATCATCTTTCTCAATCGCCTTTGCGATCTCTTCTCGCTTCTTGAGTTCTGCGGGAGTGAGTTTCTTCTCTACCAGTTCTACCGCATCCAACCACTTACGCAGTTTCTTGTCACCACATTCAACGATGACATAGTTCGAACCCAACACGGATACGATACCTACTTCTTCGCTTTCTTTGATAACAACAGTATCACCCAGTTCAAACAGTTCGCCTTTAACAAACTGTTCTCTGATATCTGATACTTTGGGTAGTTCGATGTGGCGTTTGAAAGATGTCTCTTCCTTGAGACCGAGACCCTTCCTTACGTCATTGAACAACTTACGGGTATCCTTGTCTGACATAGACTTAGGAACACCCTGTGTGAAAGATGTGTAATCATTATTCTTTGCATTTTCTCGTTGTTTGGATGCAGACATTCCTTCCACACCTTCTGCATCAGGGTCTCTTCGACCCGCAGATACAACAGAAATCTTTTCGAAATTGTAGAATCCGTGTCGTGCCTTCTTACCGTTGTATTTGTTCAACAGGACATCAAACTCACGCAGACGATCTTCTCCGACCACCATAGTGATTTGTTTGTATCCTTGGTCATACAACTTTGCAGCGATATCGAATACATTCTTAACACCCTTATCCACCATGATGTTACGACCATACTTGGGGAACATCTTGCGTAGGTGTTTTACTTTGTCAGAATATGACAGTGGGTCTTTGGGGCCAACAGACTGAGACACATAGACTTTCCAGTCTGCACCTTTGGCCTTCTTTGCAATAGTATCTAATACCTTTCCGTGTCCAATAGTAGGAGGATTCATTCTACCAAATGTAAAATAAACTTCCTTCGTCTCTTCGACTAGATAGGATTTAAAATCTTTAATCACTCTTCTTTCCACCTCGTTTTCTCTCCAGTTCACCCTTGCGAACCTTCGGAAGTATTTTCTTTGCGAGTTTATCTATCTTGGGTTTCATCTTATCTAGGCGTTTCTCAATGGACGCTCTGCGACCCATTGACAGTTCACCCTTGTCAACACCCTTAGTGATTTTTTTGAAGATAGTCATCCGTGCCTGTTTCTGGGCACGCTTCTTGAGAGTATCAATATTTGCAACTTTACGAGCAGCTCTTTTGCGACCCATTGCAATCTTTGCTTTATTCTTCTTGAGAGAACGAGCGAGTTTCATACGCTGTGGGAGCGTTAACGCCTCGTCAGGTGATTCAACCACCTTTATGAATTCTTTTAGTCCCATTGGTTTGGACATAGTTTACCTCTTCGGTTTTTCCCATCCCTTCAGTATATCTGGACTGAAGTTGTTATACGAAAATTCTAGACGATCAACCAACTTGACCGCATCACCACCTAATTTATCGATAGCAACAAATCCTTCTGCACCTGTCTTGACCTTATAACCTTTCTTGGTCTGAACAAACGAGTCTATAGAACTTATGCTATTTAATTTATTTATAAGTTTTAACTTCGCAAGAACAATACTTTTTTGCAAATCAAACATCTGAACTAGTGATTTTTTATTCCTTGGAGAGAAGAACTTCAGGATGTCATCCAACTTCTGTTGTTGAACCATCTTACCCTTTTCGGTTTTGCGTTTCTCCATCTCTGCTTTGAATTTGGTGTTAATCCACTTGATTAAACCTGTTACGTGCGTATTACTGTTAGGAATCACAGTTTGAAGCCGCACAAAAGTGTTATTATACTGTTCGATCAGTTGTGCAAGGTCTTGATTCTTCTCTAACTCACGCAGAGTAGAACCAGCGATCTTGTTGAATATCTTACCCGCATCGGATAGATGTTTGGTTACTTCGGCAGTCTCTTTCTTATCCATAGTCGCACCAGACACATCACGTAACATTGCATCCTGTGACCAGACATTGGAAGAGTTCTTAAACTTCGATACATCCACACCATAGGATGCCTTCATTGATTCAAAGTCTTTACCCGTGTAAGTAGTGTGCCAGACGATGCCAATCTTCGCCTTACGCAATGCATCTGCTTGGTCATAGGGAACTGCATAGATGATTGTGTTAGGATGGAAGGTCACATACTTCTGACCATCGATAGTATCTGTCTTGATGTCTGGTTTTGAGAACAAGAAGTCACCTTGAATGACACCCTTGATACCCAGTTCAGGTAGATGTTTCAATGCGAGTTTCATCTTGTCTGCAAGGTCACCCGACATATCCGCATCAATCTCTTGGGCAGACTTATAGATTTTAGGATTCTTTGCAAAGATACCTTTCTTCGCAACAAAGAAGTTTCCGTCATTGGGGTCTTCGCCACAGAAGATTGCGGGCGCACCATCCCACTTGGTTGACAGTTTACTCTTGGTCTCACCCGCCAACATATCACGGAGTTCTCTCAGTGCATTGATTGCCTGTCGAGTACCGTTGACACCACCATAGAGAACCTTGTCCTCAATGTGAGTCATGTGAGTGTTCTTCTGTTCTGTTATGAAGTCTTTAAATTCCATTATGACACCTTCAAGTGAACAGCGGAGTTCTTTGTTTGGGATTTCGCAATACGAACCAGATAGTCCAACACTTGTTGTTCCCTACCCTTAATCGCAGTGAATAGTTCGACTACCATGTATTTGGATACCTGCCATTCAAACGGTTTCTTTTGTAGATTCGCAATCAGAGTATCTCTATCGTCTCTCTCATTGGTCATCGAATAGTTCTTCCAGAAGTTATCATAGAACATTTCTGGATTCTTTTTCAACATCTGTTCGATAGTTCTCTTATCGGTCAGTGGTCTACCAGTTGCTTCCTTCATTGCATCACTGATACCACCATAGGATACCTTACCGTGTTTTGCCTTGTTGCCGATAATCTCACACTGGAATGTCGGGAAGGTTCTGAACTGGAGTTGGAATCCACCAGACCCATACAAGTATCCATCCTTTGCACCATAGAAGTTCTTCTTACCAAAAGTCTGTTTGGTGAACTGAGGTGCTTTGAATGGTTTACGGAAATTGACTTGTGATAGTTTGGGTTTCTTACCAGTCTTCTTGAGAGAGATACCCATGATGTCACGAGCGGCATACGCCTTGAGTAACTCGTTATTCAACTCAGAGATACTGGATGCATTAAGAATATTGTACTTGTTCTCTGCACCACGAGCGACTGCCCAGATATCTGCGGGAGTCCACTTGTTGACATTACTGAATAGTTTCTCTTCACGGTTGAGTTTCTTGAATGTGTTTTCAAGTGCATCAACCCATGACGAACCACGATGCCATGTGTACTGTTTCTTTTTCAATACCTTGTGAAGTATCTTCGCACCATTGATAGATGATGCAATCCACTGGTCATCCTTCAGTAGAATTTCATCTATCTTTGCATCGGTCTGTGTTTTCTGGAATGCCGCTTTGAGTTCGTCTGGAGAGAACTTTGTATTGGGGTTGTCCCATAACAATTGTGCATAGACACATTGGGCGGCTTCGGTTGCACGAGTGTTATCTGAACCCGCACCCGAACCAGATGTTCCACCACCAAACTCTTGAGTCTTTTTGAGTAGACCAAAGGACACTGATTCACCATCAAGTGTCTTGAGTGCCTTGGTGGGTAACCCTTTCTTATCCCCTGTACGGACTGCCTTTTCTACTGCGGGGTCATACTGAAGAACAATCGAATCACCCTTGGTGGTCTCGAATGGTTCACCCGCTTTGTACTTCTTAATGAATAGGTCAGCACGATACGCCCTATCTGGACGAACGATTTCCCCAAAGGTTAATGAGGTCTCTATAAGTTGACTAAACTGAAGCATCGATTTCCCATAAGTCATAAAAGTGTATTATAACACTATTTATAACAAAATGGAAGTCGAATTTTGTTCTTCGTTATATTTTTCTATAGTTTCTCGTAATGGACGAACCCAGTTGTCACGATGTTCTACAAAGATTTGGGGTTCATGATCATCAACAACAATCATGGTAACCAACTGAGTGATGGGCATTCCAGTGCGTTCTTCCCACATAATTGAGTATGCAGACTCTTGCATAAAGTAGTTCTTGACCCAATCACGCTTCTTAGGTTTTGCAGATGTCTTGAAGTCGATGATGGATAGTTTACCATCAAACTCGGCAACACAGTCAACACGACCAGCTACACCTAGATGATTACTGTAGAGTGGGGCTTCTTGTGCGTAGATTTTACCAATGTGTTTATCCAACAATGGTTTCATATCTTGGAAGTTTGCAATGATGTTGGGCATATACCCTGCGGTGTAGTTCGGGTCATTGTCCAAATACTTCTCAATGATTTCATGAACCGCAGTTCCACGAGTTGATGCTCGTCTTGAGATGCGATTCGCTTCTTCTTCACCAACACGCTTACGCCATGCGGCAATAGAATCACGAGACAGGATTGATAATACTGTAGTGATGGATGGTAGGTTGATTCCTTCGGGTGTCCTATATTGGCGACCCTTATCGGTAGTGACCGATTCCATCTCAGTCAGTTCAACTTGTTCGTGTATAAAATTCATAATCTATCCAGTAATTGTTTGAAATACATTTCGTAATAGTAACAACACTCCAACAGTGTTTACGATGATCAAGGCACGGTCTTTCCACAATATCGAAACCCATAGCCATAGTGTAATACCAGCCGTTGAAAAAGTCAAGTCATAAATTTGCAGACCTTCAATACCCCTTATCGACATACCGATTAGTAGAGAAATCGATGCAACCCATTTAACATACCAGTCTAAAGATTTTTCATTCATTTAAATTTGCCATTTTTCTCACGCAGTTTTGCCATTCGGTCACGAGCGGCCTTCCACTTGTTAAAGGTCAGTGGTTTTCGAGCGTTACCATATGCAAGTCCTTTGCGTTTGAATTCATTCTTGAGAATCTTCTTCTCAGCAGTACCCATGAACGCACCGACCATTTCAAGTAGAGTCTGTCGGAAAGATCGACCATGATGCATATGTCCGAGACAGTGAGTAAGTTCGTGTAACAGTGTATACTTAGACAATCCACTAATAGGACATAATGAGACAGTCATACCATCGGTGTAACCCGACATAGTCTTACTTCGTCTTTGCATTGCGACAACTCTTGGAGTTCCTGCTAACAATCGAGTCATATTATTCTCGCAAGATGCTTTCCACAACTTACCCCACTTCTTACTTTTGTAAACTCGTTTGGCGAACTTCTGTGCCTCTTTGATGTCAGCAAACTTTGTGTCATCAATTTGTCTCTGAAACATCCACTCTGCCCGATAGGTTTTCAATCGTTCTGAGTCTTTACACTTCTCACCACGATTCTGTTTCTGTTCGTGTTTCAACAGGTAGGTTGCGTATTGAAGACTATCGTAATTAGCCATTATATAACTCCCTCATTCCAAACACGGTCAGTATAGACTTCTTGAAGGCGGAACGCTTCTTTCTCCCACGGTTGACGAGCATAAGCAGTACCGTAACCATAGACAGATGTTTTCCAACGAATCTTTCGACTCTTGGTTTTGACATCCCAGAAGTCAACCATCTCTCGTTTGACATACTGTTTGACATGAACTAGTTCGTGAATCACCGTAGTGACAAATTCACGCAGACTTTGATTCTTTTCGACATCAATCAAAAACAGACGGTCATCTTCGTGTCTACACCAACCTTCAACACCGTCTTTGGTTAAGTCCTTTAAACGAATCTCAACTTCTAGTTTTCGGACTCTGGGGAGAAGTTCGTCTAATGTCCAGTAAGCAATTTTTTCGACAATATCTCGTTGCCACTTCTTACCACCTTTAACCAACACTACCTTCATAAAAACCTCTCTCAACTCGACTTTACATATACATTATATGCTATTGGGCAGGTTTTGTCAACTTATTTTTGAAATAAGATTCCTTTATAAATCAATGACTTAGAATTTTTTTATACAATTAATCCGCTTGTGGCCTTGCGATATTCCTTCTCAATGTTCTCATTCACCTCAGTGATGAACACCACTTGACTCATTTGGATATCAACCGAAAGAACATCGGGTTTGCCAGTTGCACAGATACCATGAGCGAAACCCATGCCCTGTTCTGTCTGGACAATCATTCGTGGGTCTGACAGAGTCACTACAGATGTACCCTGTTGAACATACTTACCAACATACTCACCATATGCGGTCATTACTGAAACAACATCATTTTTATTCATTTTCAATTCCTATAAAAGTGGGTAGGGACAATCCCTACCCATTATCTATTATCAGATTAAGCAGCGACTGCGTACTCAACCGCCTTCTCAACCGCACGAATCTTACGAGTCTGGTTCGCACCAAACCATGCGGAAGACAATCGTGAATCAACCTCACGACCCATTCTGTGGTCAGTCAAGTAGGTCACACTGTTCAGTGCTTGCCACCATGAACCTTCACCATAGTTTGCGCCAGGCTGGGTCTCCAAGAAAGAGTATGCCTTTTGACCATTCGATGATAGATCAGCAAAGTCCTTGACTTGGATGTCCTTCTTACCCTTGTAGGTTCGTGGGAATACTTCGTTGTAGTACTGAACCAAAGAGTCCATAGAGAATCGTTTGGTAGAGAGGAACTCTGCCATCTCTTTGTACTTCGCAAACTTCTCTGAGGCAATACCCATTTGTTCCTTAACCATAGCAGGGTTGAACTCATTGCGGTGGTTTAGTGTCACCGAGTTCGCAACATTCTGACCCAAAGACATGGACAAGGTGTTGTTGCAGACCACTCGAATCGGAGTGAATCGAACATCGATTGCCTTACCATACTTGTGTGGGTTAGAGAACAGCAAGTAAGAATCAACTTGGTCTCCACCAAGGATGTCAAACGACTCCTTGATCTTCGCAAGTGCCCATACCATCTGACCACCCTTCAAAGAACCCGCAGTGTGCATTTCCATGTCACCCGCCAGAGTGTACTCCGAGAAGAACTCAAACGCAGTCTCGTTCTGTACAGGATTCCAGTTGTCACCAACAACATCAAGTACTTTATTGTCGGAAGATCGCACCAGTGCTTTCTTACCTTCAATCTCAACACCAGATGCGGTGGTCATTGTCTCTTTCTCGACAGACCAGTCTAGACCTGCCTTACTCATAATCTGGATCGGGGAAAGATCGGGGGCGACCTTCGTTCCTAATCCGTGCCAAGGTGTCTCACCAGCGTATGCCATTTGTGCGACACCATCTACCATTTCTACTTCATGACTCATAATCTTCTCCTTTAACCTTCGACTCTATCGTGGACTGCAACTGCACCGTAGAATGATGCACCTAGTAACTTATCACAAAGGTCTGAAAACCTTGAGTCACTTGTTGTTGCATAGTTTCCACCAAACATAGTCCACTTACCTTTTTTCGAGACTGGGATTAGTCTCAAAATCTTTCTCCCACCGATGGGTTCAGCCATCACCAATTCTGCGGCAGGATAATCATCACATGGTTCAAACGGCCCATCCGCATTCACCACTGTGAAACCTTTACTGTATGAAGACTCACCACCAAGGGTAGTATCCACACCATCCAAAAAATCATTCCCATAAGGAACTTGTCTATAAACGCTTACATGAATTCCCATAATTTATTTCCTCAATTAAGCAATAGGGTAAATAGTATCACCGTAGTGATCGTTAAATAATTCGTCAATCTCTTGTGCAGACAGTGAAGCGTCAACGATGAGCATCTCGTAGTCATCTTTGACGAACCAGTCATCACGGTTGCCGAACTTGTCGGTCTTTGGATTGTAGTAGTACTCGAACACAGGTTTGTTGTTCTGGTTTGTCAAGTAAACAATCGGGTTTAAGTGATTCACGCCAGTCATTTCTCTATCTCTTTTCTCATTCTCAATACAAGTATTATATAGGACTCGACAACTATTGTCAAGTCTTTTTTTCAAATTAAGACCATTTTTCTGGAGCAGGGGTATATCGGATGTTTCGTTTGATATCCCATTTCTCGACAACAGGAAGACCACACTCGTCTTCATCAACACAAACATAGGCAACGGTCTTCTTGACCTCCGCATAACGATATTGTTGACCCAGACCACCTACCCACACCAAGTGAGGGAATCGGGTGAAAGGGCCGTGACCAAAGTCACCATTCTCAGAGTAGTGAAAAGACATACCGTAGTCTTTCTCAACAAACTCACCTAAAACTGGTTCAACACCTAAAGGGGCATATGCCATTATTTAATCTCCATCTGGTCACGCATACCGAGACCAATAAAACCAAAACCGATTGAAGCGTAGAACAGACACTCAATGATAGACATGGTGTCCTGTTCCAAACCTCCCGCAGAACCAAATACAAAAAACGCACCAACTAAACCGTAAATCAAATTCATTGACCAACTACCTCCGTAGGGTTATAAAACTTAATAGTCTCGTCATCAACCATCTCAACAGGTTTATGGTTGGTCAACTGCCAGAAGTACTGGGGCAGTAATGAGTAAGACTTCAAGGGGGCGATAAATTCAACACCGTCTTCAAAAGATACATAGGTTAAGTTACTTAATTGATTCATTATTTAATCTCCTTACGCTGTAAAGCGTGGTCAATCCAACAATCACTGATCAAGTCACGATCCATGCGCCACTTGAACGCATCTTGGATTCGGTCAAAACGAGCCATCTCGTTATCGTTCACCATATTGCGAACAATGTAAACATACTCTTCGTTGACTCTCTTCTCTCTCATATCACTGTTTCTCATATCTCTCTCTCTTTTCTCATTTTGTATACACATTATAACCGCCCAGACAGGTTTCGTCAACCCTTATTTTGAAAATAAGTGAAATAATTTAGAATAAAATGGAATAAAAGGGAGTTTTTTAGAACTTTTTCGTATATGGAACGAAATTATCTCTACGGTTTTTCACCATTATGGGGAAAAGAAGGGGAGATATTTCTATCTCCCCAAATATCTTAAAATGAATAACGAATCTCTGTTTCTACGCCATGTTTCCACGCATCTACATTTGTTGATTCAATCTTACCTTTTACAGTGAAACCATTATCAAACTTAAACTTATAACCAGCTTCTGCTGATGTACCACCATCAGACATAACACCTGCTTCGAGATAAACTTTCTTACCTTTGTAACCTAGTCTCAAATGGTTAGTACCAGAACCTAGATCAATGTTGTCAAACTCGGTGAATTTGATTTTGTTTTTTGCTTCAACATATGGGCCTGCAAATGTTGATACCGACATAAGTGATACTAATACTACTGCGATTAAACTTTTCATTGGGGTCTCCTATAAACCTTTGAATGAATTTCTAACTTCTTTTGGTAATGGAATCATGCCCTTTTCGACAAGATAACCATCGTCACCCCATGACTTCTCGGAAGTGAACTCGTTTACATACTCAGCGATACCTGGCACTACACCAACATGAGCCTTCTTAACATAGAAGAATAGTGGGCGAGATACTGAATATGATTTGTCTGCAATGTTTTCGAATGTTGGTTCAACACCTTCAATCAATGAACCTTGCACAACATCGGCATTCTGGTCTAAGAATGAAAACCCGAAGATGCCATATGCGTCTTTATTTTTTGTTAACTTTTGTATGATTAGATTGTCGTTTTCGCCTGCTTCGATGTATACACCATCTTCACGAATTGTATGACATATTGCTTTGTATGCTTTCTTATCAACTTTTTTCATTGCTTTAATTTCTGGAAACTTCTTACAACCACCTTCCATTGCTAACTCGACAAATGCATCACGAGTACCAGATGTTGGGGGTGGGCCAAGAACTTCAATTCTTACATTAGGTAAAGAAGAATCAATATCAGACCAATAGGTGTATGGGTTTTCGATAAGGTTACCATTTGAATCTGGTACTTCTTTCGCAAGAGCAAGAAAGATTTGTTTACGTGTTACATTTAACACTTCACTCTCTTTACTGTTTGCAAGAACAATACCATCATATCCTACGTTTACTTCTAGTATATCCGTCACTCCATTTGAAGCACATTTTGCGACTTCAGAATCCTTGATAACACGACTTGCATTTGTAATGTCTGCATATTGTGTACCAACACCACCACAGAATAGTTTGAAACCACCACCTGTTCCAGTGCTTTCGATCTTTGGTGTTTTGATGTTTGCTTGCTTACCTACTCGTTCTGCAACGACTGTTGCGAAAGGATAAACTGTAGATGAACCTACAATTTCAACGGTTGAACGGGCGAAAGATTGGGTAGAAGCGAAGAGAGTTACTAGTACTACTACGATTAGACTTTTCATAAATGGTCTCCTAAACCTAAGTGATTAGTCGTAGGTACTTATAAGTTTAGGTGTTACATTTGTGTTACAGTTGTGTTATAGTTTTATGAAGTTTTTATGACAGAAAAGTATAGATGTCAATGAGTTCTTCTTTACCCTTGACTTTGATCTGACCTATCGATCTCGATTCAATGTTGGTAAGTTGTTCCATTGTGTTACTGGAGTAGATTGTTTTATATTCGAGATAGTCTCCTCGAGCGGCCGTTGCTTCGAGTCTTGCGGCAAGGTTGACTGCATCTCCGATGACTGAGTAGTCAAAACGAGATTCACTACCCATATTACCAACAATGCAATCACCTGTATTGATACCAGTGCCAACATTGATGGGGGGTAGACCCTGTTCGCTATATCGTTGTCTGAGTTCATTGGTTTTCTCTTCTATCTCTATCGCAGACTTCACTGCCATCTCTGCGTGGTTCTCACATGGGAGGGGAGCATTCCAGAATGCCATTATACAATCACCCATGTACTTGTCGATTGTGCCACCGTTATTTAGTATAATGTTAGTCATTTCATTGAGATAATTGTTAATTAATGTGACCAAACCTTCTGCATCGTCTCTGTTCTTGTAGTGTTCCGATATGGGGGTGAAACCACAGATGTCCATAAACAAGAAGGTCATCTCTTTTCTCTCACCACCCAACTTCATTAGACTCGGATCGTTGGCCAACATATCAACCATGTCGGGTGATAGGTATGTGCCGAACTGTCCCTTAATCATTTGTTTCGCTTTGAACTGTGTGTAGAACTGAACAAATGAACCGTGTGCAAATACTAGGGTCAAAGTGATGATGGGGAATGTCGGGTCTAGTTGTACATAGTGTGTACCAAACAATTCATAAACCGTGTACAGAATACCACCGATTATGATAAAATATGATACACCTGATACGAGTATATTAGCCCTCCCTAACAGAGCTAGGAGTATAACACACAACACAAGAGTTGTCAAGACCTCATAGAAAATAAATTCTGATGGTCTCTTGAGAACTACTCCATCGATCATTGTCTTGATTAGGTTTGCTTGAATGTCATGGGGATACATTGCACCCATCGGTGTAGATACCACATTAGAACCTTCAAAGGTTGCGCCTACAATAATAATCGAACCTTCGGGTATCTGGTCTAGTTCAGTGAATGAATATCTCTTGAACTCATTCCAGTATGCGATTGTAACTGTACCCGTTACATCTGTAGTGATTGGTTTGAACTTGGGTATACGAACAAACTCAATACCATAGTCATCTGTGGATATCTGGTAGGACGAATCACCAGCCGCAACTCTGAGTACATCTAACGCAAATGCGGGATAGAGTCGATTGTCAAAGTTCTCTAGTAGTGGTTGTCTACGAATGATACCATCCACATCTTGGGCAGATGAGATTGTACCGTAACCAAACGAGTTGTCATGGATGATTGGTTGTGCAAACAACATACCTTCCAGTTCTGGTCGGAAGTCCTCGGCATCCCTGTCACCGAATGTCGCAGTACCGATACGAGGTGGACGATAATCTGTGTTGGTTCGATTGGATGGTGCGATTGCGACTACTGCTTGTTTCCACGATAGGATATCTGCAAAGTATTCGTCTCCTCCGAATCTGTCTGGTTCTGAAAACAAGATATTCAGACCAATCAGACTATTCTCAATCTTGTCGATCTCGTCTGCCATTACTCTTCGGGGAATGGGATACTGTCCGAATTTGTCCAGAGTTTTCTCATCGATATCCACCAGTACAATCTGTTCGGATACCGCAGTCTCTTGACTTCTCTGAAGAGAATCAAAAAATGAGAGTCTTGCACTCTCTAATAGAAAGGGGTCAAGTAATCGTATACCTACCATCAACCCCAGTGTGATAAGTACTTGCCATGTCTTCATTGTACTATACTTATAGTAGTACTTACACCATTGATTACAATGGGGTCTAACTCTTTTCCGTCTTGGTCTATGTTTATTTCTGTTTCTGCGTTCTTGTCAACCGATATCTCTACGATATCGCTTACATTTCTACTCACCAATACATTCTCACCGTCAACAATAGTTGCAACCTGAGTGACTGTATCGAATCCTTCTTCTGTGCCTTGTAGGGATAACTCACCAGTAGTTTGTTGTTCTTTTAGAACATCCTCACCCAGTGAGTCAAAGTTATCCAACATATCTTCGAGTAGTTCAACATCCAGTAAATTGATATCCAATTCATTGAACTCCAGATAGTCCTTCTCCAGTTCTTCTTCTGTTAACAAGTCCTCATCCAGAAAGTCTATGTCAAGGGGATTGATATTCTTAGCGGCACTCACGCCTGTCATGAACTCTTCTGCGGTCTGTCTTTTCTTAGGGGGATTAATAATCATGATGTTGTTCAACATATCCAGAGTCAAGTCTAGAATAGATGGTTTACTTGGGGGTGTCTCCATAACTGTTGTTGTGGTAGACTGGAATGGTTTGTTAAGTACAACTTCACCTGTCATTGTCGAAACAATAATTTCACCAGATGATACTCCATTCACATTAGGAAGAAGCACCACTAGTGTCTTTCCGAACTCATCTACCGTAACTGTGAAGTCCGTTCCACGGATACCGATAGATGCAGTCGGGGTCTTGAGCCTGATATTCTCTTTATCAACCTTACCCAGTTGACCAGATATAAATCTGGCAGTACCTTGGGCAAAGGTCATTGCAAGATCAGACTTACTTGGATCATCATCGAACACCACATTGTCAATCACAATGCGTGTGTGTTCGGTCATTCTTAGTTTACTATCATCAACAAAACGAACCTGAAGGCGACCCTCACCAGTGCGAAGGTCATCCTTCGAGATTACATCTTGTCCTTGATTTGGTTCGATCTCGTCCGAATCACGGACAATCTGTCTCCAACCTACGGCTTTATCTACTGCACCTACTTCACTACTAGTCGCAACCGCTGGCACTACCAGAGTCAGACTGAGTGATACAAATAGTAGCGTCTGTTGTACTCGTTCCCGAACCTTCATAATCTATCTCCAGTGAATCTGTCTGTAGAGTTGATTCTTGATGTACCTCTATGTCCCAATAACTACCAACACCAGTCAACACGAATTCGTGTCCAGCATAACCAGAACCGTTGTATAGTAAACTATTGTTGTCACCCGCAACATCCAGATTGAATGTAAGGTCTTCAGCATCAATGTTAACATCCGCAGCGTTAAAGTCACCTTCTAATACAAAATCAAAGTCCACTCCAGTAGCGGTATCCACCGAACCGATATCAAAGTCTAGGTCGTTATTACCACCAGTGATATCAATTAAATAGTCACCTCCATCTGCACCATGAGTATTGTCCTTGTCAACATCAAACAACAAATCGTTCGTAGAACCACTGATATCAATGTCCACTGTTGAAGTACCAATAATCTTACCAATCATATTATTACTACCTCCACTTATGTTGACATTGAAATCCATGTTGTCGCCATCAAGCAACATTTTTGTTGTATCCGAAGTTGACCCACCGACTTTGTTTCCAGAGCCGTCTTGAACAATTTCTATAACACCACCATCACCAACTTGGTCAATGTAGATTTCATTATCTGCATATGCAGCACCAATCAAGAACATCATAACAAAAGTTAATTTTTGTTTTGCGTTCATTTTTTTACTTTTCTCCGTTTATAACCCAGAACCCTTTTTGGTTTCCTCTCAAAATGAGTTCCAGTACACCCGCCTCTATCGCACGTTGTGTCGCAATAGACACGGATTCGTTTTGGGTAACTCCCGATTCGATCTCAACCAGTTCTGTACCCTGCTCTATAAATTTAAACACATCTCCACCGAAAGCTGTGGAGAGTATGGTCTTACTGGATATGACATCCAACAATACCTCACCTGTTGCAACTGACACCAATCGTATATTAATTGTCACGGTGTCTATACTAAATTCACGAGAAGTACCAATGCCAAGGTATCTGGCACCCGCACCACCCGTGTCAACGGAAGTATCGTATCCTACTATACCTCCTGCAATTATCATACCAGCAAAATACAGTGCCGGCAGTTTCTGAGAGTCATTTCCCTCATAAGATTGACGAGTTTGACGAATCAACTGTCGTTCTCTCGTCAGATGGTCAAGAATTTGACGGTCTACCACACGAAAGAATTTTCCGTCACCCGCACGAGTCAGTGCCCTTATCAGATATACATCTGGAGCCTGTGTAACCGCAGAACTAAAACTCGTTCCACCACTACTGTTCTGTCTCTTCTGTCCCGTCTGGTCTGTAAACTTGTAAACCGCAACTGTAGGTTTCTTCTTGGGAACTCCTACATTAATCAACTCTTCTTGTAAAAGAGTGTATTGTACTTTCGGTTCTTCTCTTTCAGGTATCTCAAATTGACCTCCGCCAATCGAAGCACAACTAGATACCAAAATCACCAAGGGGAATAGTAATAGTCGTGACATTTCCATACTCATCTGTTACTGTTAATACCACTTCATCACCATCGGTGACATATGATATACCCGTTCCTTCTATGTTGAACTCGCCCGATTCACTAGGGTTTTCTCCAAACATACTATCTACAATCTGTCTTGACAGTGTAGAATAAATTCTACTTTCTACATTACGAATAAATTTTGCGAGAGTTGTATTCTCGGCATCCCTCTCCAGTTGTTTCTGCAATTCTTCCAGTTCTTTCTTTATCGTTTCTTTTCTACTATGTTCTTGATTCTCAATAGTCAGATAATGGGATGATTGATTGATACCACTAAAGGAAGGTGACTTGAATTCATGTTCAATGGGTGCAGCTTGCAATCCTGTTGCCACAAAAAACAACAACCCGAAACTAAGTCTCATTTTCTTCATCCTGTTTTCTCCTCATCTCGATTGCGGTGTCTAGTTTCTGTTGCAATCGGATAATATCATTATCAAGCATACGAATACGGTCAATCAACGCAATCAAAGTGACAGTGGCTTCGCTAAGTTGTTTTTCTACTTCTTCGGTGATGGTTTTCCACACAAAGTAAATCATGTAGAGCATACCTACAGCAGCGACTATTGGGAATCCAAAGTCCTTGATTTGCGTTACTATGTCAACTTCCACTAGTCTCGCCTCGCATCTTCTTTACCGTCCGCTCTACTGATACGGTTGAGGTCGGGTCTTATTCCGAGAACAACACACATAGTAGTATCCATACGAATCATATCATGATTCATAGTTTTTACACGATTATCAAGGCTCCCCACAATCCCATGTAATGACTTCACCTGTCCGATTACGCCATCCATTATATACTTGAGTGTCAGAAACATAAAGAAACCACCTATTAAGGCGGATGCGATAGGAAACCCCAATTCTTTTATTAGGGTAAATATATCCATGCTGGTATTTATACGAATAAACTTTTAAAAGGACAAAAAAAATCCCCGACTTTGCGGGGATTCTTCTTTCGATTGTATTTGGTTTTATCGGGTACGACTTTCTGTCGGTAGGGACTGTCCTTGTCGAACAAGACCCGACCATGACGAGACTTTATTCTTTTTTCCTTTTTCATGACACACCTCTAAAACTATTATTTATACTTCTTTACGAAGTTTTGAAATAAGAGTTTCTACATAATCAAGGTAGGTTTTCATTTCATCTTCACTTTCAAAGTAAGGGGTGTTAGCGGTCATTGCATTGCAAGAACTGACTCCTTCATCAGCATGATACTGAAGATCACCCAGATAGTTTTCTAGAAGTTTTGTCGCAGTTTTCATTAGACTTTCTTTCATAAGTATGTTCCCATATCTCTTTGAATTTCTTCCCAATGATTAAGTGCAGTTTCCATTGCCATAGGGATTAAGGTTTTATCACGAAAGAAGGCTCTCTCCACTTCCGCAATCACTACATCACGAGATTCGTTGTAGTTACTCTCAGCGATCTCTTGACACTCAAAAACAAATTGTCCCATTCTACTCATACAATCACCAAATCCAAAACAAAGGTTGTAAAAATTAAAATGTACAGTCCAAGGATTTCTCCTCTCAATGTTGCGTATTGTTCTTTATTCATAATTTACTCCACAGATTTTATTTCATTACGGATGATTGCGTTCACTATTTCTTCCGCAATCAGTTTGTGGCCACCAATGTGCCACGGATAAAGGGTATAAGGGATAGACTCAGTACACCAGTTGTAAATGGTGACCACTTCAGTCTTGGTATCTTGGGGGTCATCCGACAGTGGGTCTTGATAGGTGACCTTAGCAGACCACTCACAGTTGACTTTCTCATCACGACCCATATCGACATAGGTCGGTTCACCCAGAATAGACACTAACTTATCATAGGTAGTGTTGATAGTGCCTTGACGGCAGGTCAGGTTCACATCAACATCAGTCACATATTCAATAATATTCATAATCATTCCTCATTCTCAATACAAGTATTATACAGGGTTGAACAAGGTTTGTCAAGGATTATTTTAAGTATTATCTCCGTCACGATATACGACATCGGACTTGTTGAATATCTTAGGTTTTCCACCACGCATCCACCCACCTTTCTCCCAAGGTAGCGGCAGAGTCTTGCCCTCGTACTTCTCCTGTTCCATGTGTATACTCACATAAGTGATTAAGACTGCAACAAACAAAATTATAAAACCAAGTAAGTACTCTAACATAATCACCTCTCGTAGTGGTCGTGAACATATAGTTGAATGATTGCATAGTGCAATACTTTTAGAATATCTTTACGATTGTAACCATCTTTGTTACCATATCGTTGGGCATACTTCATGATGTTTCCGATACAGAAACCATCACCATGGCCACCATCGATAATAAACTCAGTCGCCTGAAACTTATTCTTCGAATAGTGTTGTCCATATGTCCCATCAATATATTCAGACAATTCTTTGATTGCCTTGTCTTCGTAATACTTGTACTCAATCTTACTCATTAGTTCCACCTATAAAAAATATGTTCACCGATACTACCAACCATATCCATACCACGGTCATGAATCCAATCAGGACTCACATAGGATGCATGATAGTGTGTAGCACCTTCTGTTATACCACGATACTCCCCATAAGTCAAGAAGTTTTGTGCAATTAATTTAGACCTTTCCCAACTGTCGCCCTCATTTGGTTCGTCAGACTTTCCATCACAATACCAACTAAATTGACACTTGTGTCTTACAGGAACAACACGATCTCTTTCAAGATGCCATTCACTTAGTACCGCTTGTTGTACAACACCACAAATAGAGGATGGATACCTAGTATCGTATACACGATTCATGGTAACATCCGCAACCGCAACTTGTCCCGCAAGGGATTCGTTTCGTGATTCATGGTAGATGTTTAAGGCGAGACATCGAATATCCGATGGTGAGTGCCAAAAGGACTCTTCGGTCTGATCAATGTTGTAATTGGTTGCACTCGATACTGTACTCAGTATTCCGAGTGTAGTTATTCCTACTATTAGTCTTTTCATAATCATGTATCCATTATACCCACTGGGGTAAAAAAAGTCAAGCGGTTTCTTTGAATATAATATGCAAATTACCGTCTAAGGGACTATCGTTTGGGTCTTCCATTACTACCACTTCTTCAATGATATCTTCCATTGATCTCAATTTATCCAACTGTCTGTTTAAAGATCGTGATTTGTCCGATGCATACAATCTTTGTAAATTTAGACTTGCGAACCCTTTGCCACCACTTCCCAACAAACCATAGAAATCCTCCAATACCCTTTCTATGTCCGAATCAAAATGTAACGCACATTGGCTCATAATGTTTTTAAACTTGCCCCTATTTCTTTCATAAAAACTTAGTTGATTTTTTAAAGGGTGTTCTGAGACAACTGTAGGAACATCACTACTACCATCTTGAAAGTATGTCAGGGACGAGAAAGGATCGTGGCCAATTACACTAGTAATGTCCACTTCATACTCGTTGACTGCATGATCAAACTGTAACGGATCAACCCCGTGTACATCGTAATAGTTTTTCCAATAATTTATACCACAACCCATATCAACTATCTGTTCTTCTTTATTCAAATAGTTTTCTATGAAATAAAATCCCATCAGTGATGTGAATTTACTAACTATAAGTTTTCTTGGTAGGGTAAAAGTGTTCCACTCTTCTGACCATGTGAAGTCAACCCGATCAAGTATATAATCATATTCTCTTGTTAATTGACTCCACAATTCTGTTTCAACAAAACCTTTCTTCCAACTCGTAAACCTTTCCGACTTCACAAAGTCTTCCGATGTCTTATAATAATCAAGTTTCATTATGGGGTTTCTAGGTCTTCAACAAAATCTTGGATAGCATCATATGCTTCATTCACATATAGATTACCATATGGGAACTTGAATGCGAGTGTGAAACGAGGACAGTTTGTCCACGCAGCGTGCCAACAATGATGTTCGGGTTCTTCTATGCGACCAAACCTGTACCATCGTGCCTGCCATCCCTTAACATCTTTCTCTGTGATGATTTCATCTTTCTCTTTATCATAATAAGAAAAGTAACCATCACCCTCTTCACTCCATGTAAGAATGATTTGATACCCGTGTGCATTCCAGTTAGTATGCCATCCTACAAATCCATTAGGTGGATAGTAGGATGTGAGAGAGTTTGACCTTGCACCAAACAACATAGGAAGTTCGGTCTTAGTCCACCTCATCAATGGTTGGAATATATCGGGTCTGTGTTTAACGCCTTGTGCTACTTGGAAACCATAACCCGTTTCGGGATACCCTACATGATCTTTGCCCTTAGCCATAATCTCGTGTAGATGTTCTTCTTGACAGAATCTCTCCCACTCTTCAACAGGAATGTCTCGTTGTAAATTATCAGATAACTCTTCACATAGTTCACGATGTTCAAGAAACATATTGACGGTCTTATCAAGAGTCGCCAACAGTTCCTTGTTTCTGATTACTATCTCAGTCATTCTCTAGTGCCGCAACCACTTGTGGAAAGTGTTGTTTGATAATATCCCAACACTGATCTGCAACAATCATGTGTTCCTTCTGTGTACCATTACCCCGTCTCAAATCACAGTAGTGAATCCAACTGCGTAGTGACCCTGCCATATACAATGTGGATTCGGTCATACCCTCTGGCAACAATGCTCGTGCCTGTTCCTTAGCAATACCTTTCTCCAGTGCGGCCTTGTAAGACCTTTCTGCATCGTTCTTGATCTTTGCTTGTTCCATAGACCACCACTCTTTGAGTACACGATCATCAGTAGAGACCGAGTTCTGTCGGTTCTTCTCATCCTGTAGTCGGCACTCACGAGTCTCAAAGTGAGTCTGTTCGGCATACCGTTGGGAGAACTCTTGGAATGCAAACGACCTATGACGAATGATCTGTCTCGCAATATCACGAGTAGTGACGATCTCCATAGTCATATGAACCATCTCGAAAGGCGACCAGTGATTCTCCTTGATCAGATACCCCAAGAGTTTAGATGCAGTCTTGGTGTTGTTCTGATTGGTGGGGTTACTCACTCTAGCAGTATACGCAACTAGTTCTGCCGCTGTGTTACAATCTGTGGTTGCACTTGGTTGACTCAGTGCAACTAGACTTACTTTACTCATCATCAGACTCCTTAACAAATATTCCGTCTACCATTCGTCCCTTCCTATCTTTGATATCTGCATATGCAACCTCAAGACAGTGTTCCATTGGTAGACCATTTCTTTTTGCGATATTGATAAGAACCACCATGATATCACCAATATCATCGGCAATGTCCCTACCCTTACAAACATTGTCGGACAACTCACCCACCTCTTGGATAAGTTTACACACTTGGTCTTTGTCTGTCGCACCATCGATCAGATTACGATCACAGTGCCACTGTTCAACCAATTTAATCAAATCATCCATCTTCACTTACCTCATGTTGTGTTATACTTATGCCATCAACAACCTCTTGAATATCAATGTCACTCACTCTTAAATCATACTTGTCTCTCATATATTCCATCACGACTCTTGCAGTTGCCCTACTTCCCAGTTCAATTCCATCCTCCTGTCCCTCATCGAATCCACTTGCGAATGATGTAACCCTACTCACCCAGTAAGTTACAAACATCAGTGCGATTGTGGTCAAAGGCCATCCCCAGTATAAGTCCATTATTCCATCCTAAAGTTCTTGAAGTTTTCTGATTTCATTCTCTGACCAGCGGAACTGTTATCAAAGACTGGTTTATCATCCCATCCCTTGTCAGGGTCAGCACTAGGTATCATCTCCTCGTCATCATCATCGGTCAGTCGCATCTTACTGCGGTCAACCTTGACAGTGAATCGGTTGTGTCTAGTCGGATCATTGTAACGATTCTTCAACTGTTTGACCATAATCTTACCTAGATTATTTAGTTCCTCATTAGATATCAATGCGAACATAAGGTCAGCGGTAGCGGGTAGACCAAACGATTCAGAAGTATCCTCCAGACCAACATCATCATTAGAATAACCACTACGAGTAGTCTGAGTAGCAGACATGATAGGCACATTGAACTCAACCGCAAGACCACGCAGTTCTTCTGCGATACTCTTGATATAAGAATAAGAGTTGATTGCACCACCCATACCCTTCATACGAGATGAGGCACAGATGTTCAGATAGTCCACAAAGATAATCTCAGGTACAAAGTTCTTCTTGAGTTTCAACTCATTGAGTAACGCACGGAAGTGACTGGTGTTTGCCTGTCCAGTCGGATACTCTTTGATAATCAGTTTACCTTGAGTCTTGGCGGCAATCTGACTAACCTTGTCAGTGAACATATCTTTAGATAGATTCTCTAACTGGTCAATCGGTACATTCAGTAAGTTCGCATCAATCCTTTCTGCGATTCTTTCTTCTGCCATCTCCATTGTGATATACAATGCGTTCCTACCCTGCGACAATGCAGCTGCAGCGACATGACACATAAACAGAGACTTACCCACACCAGTACCCGCAAGGGCAATGTTCAGAGTCTTGTTGGGCAGTCCACCCTTGGTGATCTGATTGAAGTAGTCCAGATCAAACGGAATGCGTTCTTCCTGTTCGTGATAGAAGTCATATCGACCATCCACATTCTCCAGATAGTCGTGACCGATGTTAGTGTCAAACGAAACACCCAGTGCCTTACTCAATACATCGGGTATGGCATTCTTTTGTAGGGTTGCGTGTTTACCATCAATGATAGAGATAGACTCCATCACTGCATTGAATACCGCACGGTCTTGACACCATTTCTCGGTGCGTTCAATCAACCAGTCTAGGTTTTCTGGTTCGGGGGTGAATAGGTCAGGGAGAAGGTCAACACCTTGGCGGTAGTCATCCTCTCCCATAGAGTTGTTTTCATCAATCTCAATCTTAAATGCTTCGAGTGATGGTAGTTTGTTGTATTTTGCAACGAACTTGGTTACTTCTTTGAATAGTCCTTTATAAGTCCCTTGGAAGTATTCGGGAGATAGGAATGCACCCACCTTCCGCATATACTCGTCATTCGTTAATAGATTCCTCAGAATCGTCTGTTCCAGATTGATATTCATTATATGTTTCTTCTAACTCCTCACTCATTTGTTCTGTCATCAATGTCTCACCAGTCTTGGTGTCTTGAGCCACCATCGTTCCTTCAGCAATAGACATTTCTATAATACTAGAGAGTATTCTACCAACATACTCTTGAAATGTCAAGTCTTCTGTTGTAATATCTTCAGGACTTGATACTACATCAAAGTTAAAAGAAATGTGACCGTCATCGCCATCGACACCAGAAAACTCAATAGCACCAAAAGAGATAACCGTTTCAGGGTATTCTTCAAGTATACGAATATCCCATCCATGAGGATTCTCAGATGGGATGATTTCGTAATGAACCTTTTCACTTAATTGAGATTCAATTTCATTCATTGACAATGTCATCCATTGATACCAATGACTTACGAGTGATAGAGTACTGAGACTGTAGGAAATCTTTGAAGTCTGTCTCTGCCCAGATAGGCGCCCAGAACTCGTCTTCCAGAGTTTGTTTCTCCCTTACTTTGGGGTCAACCATCTCTCCAGTCGATCTGTCAACCCTGCAATACCAACCATTACTAGGCTTACTGACATAACCACCAGCAAGAGCAGCATCCAACAAACCGCTGTTACGCTCAACGCCACCTTGCCAAGACACGCTGATAGGAATCTTAGACTTCTCTTTGACATATCTTGACTTCTCGACATTAATGACGAAATCATATCCTGTAACCTCCGTACCAGTTTTGTTCTGTCTACGACCCAGAATCCAGATGTTGTCTGCACTGTAGTAAATACCAGTGCCACCACCTACGATATCTTTAGGGAAGAGACCAATTTCTTTATATGTATGGTTGACGGCAAGCATCGGAATGTTCTTCATGGTCAGGTACGGAGTACACATACGGAACAGACCTTTGAGTGCTTTTGCTCGGGACATATCAGCCACCGACTTCTCGTTAATCGCATCTTCTAGTTCTTTTTTGGATGCGAGATTGCCAATTGAATCGATGACAATAATTACATCATCTTTTCTGTCAATATTCTCAAGTTGTGCAATTAAGTCGAACTTGAGTTCCTCGACATTGGCGATAGGTGTGTGTAACACCCGAGCGGTATCAATCCCAAACTGCTCAAAGTAAGATTGGGGACTACCAAACTCACTATCATAAAAGAGCAGAACTGCATCCTTCTTTGCCTCTAGATATGCCCCTGCCATTAGCAGTGCAAAAGAGGTCTTGAAGTGCTTAGAAGGGCCTGCCAAGACTGTTAGGCCAGGCGTGACACCACCGTCAATACTTCCTGCTAACGCAATGTTCACCATCGGAACACTGGTTGGCACCATATCTTTTTCAGTGAAGAACTTACTCTCCGACAACACTTCCGTTGTCTTGATCTTGCTGTTCTTCTTTAGTTTGTCCATAATCGACATTATTTGACTCCTCACGTTCGTCTAGTTCATATTGTTTACGATAATTGTTGTTTATACTAACACACTTTTCAATTAATGTCAAGTCGGTATCAAACAAAGTAAATGCTTTTGTGTCTTTGGGGAAACACGCACCACCAAACCCACGCTTACCATCATAGCCAGGCACACGAGTATGACCCACCCCAATACGAGGGTCTTTGCCAATTGCGTTTGCAACAGTAGGGAAGTTACAACCAAACTTCTCAATCGAATCAAAGAGTTGATTGAAGAATGTAACCTTGGTCGCAAGGTATGAATTTACTCCGTACTTGATGAATGCAGCCTCAGGCCCAGAACAGAATAGATACTCTGTTGCAGTACACAGACTGTACACATCATACAACTGTGCAAGTCCTTGACACGCATCAGGATGACCACCAATCACATGATACTCTGCGCTTACAAACTGTTCCTTTGCATTTGATTCTGTCAGGAACTCAGGATTGATAGTCAGTCGTTTGATGTCATCCTCAAATACGGAAGAATATAGACGATCTACAATATCAGGCGTGATTGTTGATTTGATAACAACTCCACCTTCAGTATGTTCCAACAATTTCAGAGCGGCATCTTCTACGATGGATGCATCAACAAACCCACTCTCCGCCATAGGTGTTGGCGCACAGACAAAAGTTACATGGGGTTGCCAGTCAACTAGGTCATCGATTGTTGTATCATACTTTGGGTCAACATAAAACTTTTCGATCTCTCGGTGAGTAAACGCATAGTCTACAGCACCTCCTACAAAACCATGACCAACAATACCAACCCTCAGTTTCTCTTGAACCATTTGGTGTTCGCCATTAGGATTGATATTTCTAGAACCTTCACTCATTATTTTACTCCGTAATATTCTTTAAACCATCGAACAAATGCATTCACACCAACTTCGATGTTCACTTTGGGTTTATATCCGAGTTCTCTCAGTTTTCCTGTATTACTCCAAGTCTCTAGAGTATCAGCGGGATGTCGAGGAGCGAGAACAATGTCTGCCTCTTTCCCTAGTTCATTACTTATACACTCAATAAAGTGCATCAAGTCTACCTGTTTACCTCTACCAATATTGTAAATCTCACCAGAGTCAATATCAGAGAATAGTGCAATCTTAATACCTTCGATGATGTCACCGATATAGGTAAAGTCTCGTTTCATCTTACCATAGTTAAATGCTTCGATAAAATGACCATGCATAATCTTATCAGTGAACTGGTATAGTGCCATGTCAGGTCTACCCCAAGGGCCATATACAGTGAAGAACCTCAGACCTACTGTGTTCAGTCCAGAGATTTTGAACTGACATTCGTTGCAGTACTTGGTGTATGCATAGGGATTCAACTGGTGACCAGTGACTTCATCTTCTACCCAACCAGTCTCAGGAATCGGCGTACCACCATAGACAGAACTGGTAGATGCATAGACTACCTTGGGCACATCATACATCTTACACACTTGAATAAGATTCTGTGTTCCGATGATGTTGTCATTATGATAGAGTTGTTCATTACCAACTGAATCACGCACACCCGCTCGTGCGGCCAAGTGCATCACGATATCTGGCATCTCTTTATTGAATACCATATCCAATGCATCGAAATCCTTCAGATCACAATCAATAACTTGGTGACCAAAGTATTCCACTCTGTCGTGTTTCAGTTGTGGGTCATAATAGTTATTGAAGTTATCAATACCAATAACCTCAAACCCATCTTCTAACAAACTGTCTGCAAGGTGCGAACCAATGAATCCTGCCGCACCAGTAATTAAAATCTTTCTACTCATTATCCATTCCTGTAAATGTATTCTAGTGCCCTGTCTGCCTCTTTATCTAGGGGTCTGTTTTCGTACCAGTTTCCAGTCTCCATATCCAACTCAGAACACATTGTCGCAATCTGATTAGCAGAGATAGGATAACCCTTTGACACAGCATTACCCGCCACCGCAATCATGATCTGATACATCTTGTGATACCAACCTGTACCAGTGATTGCACGATACTCGTTCTCCAATCTTCTAGGAAAGAAAGGACAGTCACGATATGATGTCCAAGTAATGTCAGTATTATCTAGGGAATTCTTACGATGTTCCATGACCGCCTTTTGTAATTCAGGTGGCAATCTGTCCATGAATGTTTTACCCTGTGGTTCAACAAATGAATACTTATCCATCAACATATCAGGATCAAGATGTACACCCTCATTTACGAATATGAAACCATACGCATTGGGATACTGGGCGGGGACATAATACATCCGTGATAAATCTTTTGTCTGTGCATCACCCAGACCATCGAACTGTTTGTTCATGGCGAACCAGAAGTGCGGTAACTCCTTACTGCGAACCTGTCTGGTTAACGGAAACACCAATCGGAACTTGGGTTGTTCTTCGGTTGACGATGCAGTATTGTAACAGACATAATGAAACCGTCCATACTTCTCTGCGAGTTGTTCCTTTAGGCGCTCACTAGCACTGCGACTGGAATCACCAGATAGTACATAATCATCAATATCAAGACAAGCCCAACCGCCCCATAGATCAACATTCTTATTAGACCGTGTAGTATCGGGGAAATAACGAGCAGGACTAATAAGAACACTAGAATCTCGACCACCTTTGTTACCCTCCTTATCAAACATATGATATAGTAATTCTTCGAACTCCTGCCATGACGGAATCTCCATACCCCGATGGGTCTGGTTGTCATAGGTATTCTTGAATATAGTAAGTGAATATCTCATGGTGTTATAATACCACAGTGTCCTATAAATGTCAAGAGAAAAAGTCCTCCAGTGATGCTTGAGGTTCGGCAGTCCACCCAACTGCATCTAGGATTGGTTCAAGTGGGTCAAGGAATGTCTTGGAGAACATCTTATCATAGTCCACATACTTATCAAGTGCCAATTCACGAGGTAGGTTCTGAGGATAGGAAATCACATTCTCCTTGATAGGATTGGGTGTCTTGAGATAGACAAACTTAATCTTCTCACCGTTCTTGATTTCCTCATGTCGCATACCCTTGGTGTGCTTGTTGTATAACAAAGCACCACGCACATGAATGGGCGTACTCTTCTTGTAGATGGTCTTGCGGTCACTCCACTTCTTGATGTCGTTCACCCCACGAGGGAATGATACATCTTCTGCGGGTAGATTGGTAAACTCATTGCGGAACTTGGTAATAAAGTTCTGTGTCTGATTCTCAGTTCCATTGATAATAACACCAAACACTTCTTTGAACTTGTCACGCACCACTTGAGGTGTAGATGACTTGACCGCCTCGATACCCATCATCTTGAGTTTGGGTTCTTTATACTGAACACCCTCGTTGTTATGCACATTGAGAATGTATCGTTTCTTTGCGACCCAGATACCACGGTCAGCGATTACCTCACGACCCATCTCCATACGATTGACATATGCATTGGTGTAGTCTGCAAGGTCAGCATATGCCTTGGTCAATACAGGTTCAAAGTGTTCGGAACAAATCTTGTCCAGAAACTTCACGGGATTTTGTGGTTTGAACTTATCGACCAACTTACTCATACGAATATAGACCGAGTCGGTATCAATCGCAATAACATAGTCCTCGTCAGTATTGAGAAGGTTGTTCATCTCACGATTGACGGCTCGTTCTGCCCAGAGAATGGATAACTGACCCGCAAGAGTAATAGACTCCGCAACTCGTTGGTCAAAGTAACGAAACCATCTGTTACCCAATGCACCATAGAGACTGTTCATCAGAATCTTGATAGACATCTGTTGATTGTTCAGTGTCGCAATCTTGTTGGACAATGCCTTGGTCGGAGTCTGTTCATACTCCTGTTGTGCATTCAACATCTGCTTCTTGATTTCTCTTCGTTCCGCATAATACTGTCGAATCACACTAGGGATGATACCCTCTTTCTCTTTACTAAATCGAACACCAGATGGTGCAATAGTATGGTCACCAACATTCGTATTAGTCACTTTGTTCAACATACGCTCTACATCGGTATCGACCAGACCATCTACCACAGTCTCAGGTGACATATTGTATTGAACAATAATCATGGGATACAGAGAGTTCAAGTCAAAGGATGTGACCCACTCGTGCGAACCGACTTGGGGTTCTTTCACATAACCACCCGCAAAGTCGCCTTTGGGTTTTTCTTCTTTGGACGGAACTGCAATCTTCTTGAGGTTCAGAATACGATAGATGATGGTATCCCAGATAGTAGTAGTACCAAACACTTCTTCATAGTTCACACCACCACGATAGGCCATGGTCATTGCAAGAGTGATCAATCCGAGTTTCTCTTCCAACAGGTCAACCAGTTCAACATCTCGGATGTTGTAGTCAATAAACTTCTGGTGGTCTTCCTTGTATAGTGTGTGTAGGTTACCGTGTTCTTCATACGAGAGTTTGCGTTCACCCAACACCACATGAGCGATATGGTCTAGTCGATAGGATTCTTGTTGACCCAGTGTATTGTAGGTAAACTTACGGAACAGGTCATAGTAGTCAAGTTGTGCAATACCCATGAGGTCATAGGTGTCAACATCTTTCATACCCATCTTACCACGAACTGTGCGAGAGGATACCACGCCCCAAGGTGAATATCGTTTGATAGACTCTTCACCAATAACCTTTCTTGTTCTGTTAACAAGATAGGGAATATCAAACTGTTTGGTGTTCCAACCAGTGACAATGTCAGGTGATCCGTGATTCTGCCAGTAGTCAAGGAACTTATCGATCAGTTGTAATTCGGAATCACATTTGTTGTAGATCGCATTCTCTGGTGGGTCATAATCACCCAGTCCCCACACACGAAAGAAATCTTCTTTACTGGATTTGGTGCATATAGAGATAACTGGATAGTCTGCTTTTTCTGGTTCGGGGAATCCTTCATCGGATGCAACCTCAATATCGATAGTAGTGATGACAGGCAGTTCACGGTCAAACTTAATTTCGTTGGGGAACTTCTGTGCGATAAACTGCGAGATGAAATTGTTCTGTCCGTAGACTTTGAAGTTGTCTACGTGTTGGTAACGCTTCTGAAACTCAGTAGCTTCACGCATAGAATCAAACTCTATCGGTGCAACAGGTTTACCGTCAAGGGTCTTCCATGTACATAGAGTTCCTTTAGATGGTGTTTGTGCTGACACATACATGGTAGGTTTGAAGGGGATGCGTTTCTTGACTCGTTGTCCATCCTTGTACCCACGGTACAGAAGGGTAGAACCATATCGGTCAATTGATGTATAAAAATCCATAGGGTCTCCATTGCAATGATGTTACACATTATACAGAACAGGGCGGAGAATGTCAAGGAATAATTTTAAAGCCTGGATGTCTGTCTTCGGGTTTTGTTTTCATACCATCATGTTCTTGGGTGATACCCCAAGACCTAGATATCACTTGGGTCGATGACCTCACAAAGTTACAGTTCGTGCCATGAAAGTTATACACTTCGTATAGTTCTTTTGCGGTCTTACCAACACTCACACATTCGGTGTTGGGGTGATGGGTCATAAATGTATACTGACGATTCTGTCCCTTACCATCATGACTCAGGTATGTCTTGACTAGTCTCTCCACACAACCATATGGGCCACCGTTTAGAGGAAATCCTTGATTCAACAATAAGTCATTCATGTATATGGCACATCTACGAGAGAATGAATAACAGGACATGAACAGACCAAAGTTCGCATAGTCCAGTCCGTGTTCCATAGTGAAATCAAACTGTCTTTTGAATTCGTCAGGATGTTCCAGATACGAATCGTGTTCTAATACAAAGAAACGACTTCTACTTTCTGCACGTTTCTTAATGAACTGCCAATGGGTAATGTCTCCCGCTCGTTCACTCTTGGTGCTTTGTTTGTCCTTCTGCATCTTCTGGAGTAAAGGTTTCCAGTTGTAGAGAGGTTCTAATTCTGAGATAGTATCGGGAGTGTAACATTGAACAACTTCAATGTCAAGAAGGTTTTGTTTTGACCATGACTCCAATGCAACCTCTGTATACCTCACAGAGATAGGATTGTTCAGGTCTGCAATCATGTATGCTTTCATAATAATTGAAAGGGGCAGTTTCCCGCCCCCTTCTCTCTTGTTAGAGCAGTGGTTGTAATGCAGTCAACATCAGGGCGATAGAGACTACGGCCAACCCTACTTCCATCTTAGTATCGGATTTCATGTTTTTCCTCGTTTAAATTAAGAGATTTTAATTTTACGAGGCTGCTTCTCTTTTGGGATTTCCAACTTCAGGGTAACTGCAAGGATACCGTCTTTGAGAGATGCACCAGTTACTAGGACATACTCACTAAGTCTAAACTGCCTTCTAAAGGCCTTGGTCGAAATACCACGGTGAATTACTTCACGGTCTCTAGACTCATGTTGACCACTAATGGTCAGGGAGCGTTCTTTCTGTTCTATATTCAGTTCTTCTTCTTTGAATCCCGCAACTGCGACCTCAATTAAAAACTCATCATCCGATAACTTCACGATGTTGTGAGGTGGATAATGATCATTGGCGTGTTTAGTTGCGTATTCTAGTTCGTTGAACATATGGTCGAAACCAATGAATGCAGAACGTGGGAATAGTTGTTTACCTACTTTTAGATTTGTCATGTCGCTTTATCTCCTATATTAATTTAGCAAGATGAATAAGAACCCGAACATACGGCATTCTTACGGTGTCACAATTTCGTGACACTACTATATATAAGAATTTATATTTCTATATAAAGTCTCTTGGGTCACAGTCAAGGTCACTCTCAAAACCAAATGAGAATGTAACCCGTGATACTGTGGGTTGCAGTTGATGCCATGTACCCCTTGGGATAAACACGCAATCGCCTGGCTGCATAATGACAGTCTCGTCCGCATTCCTTGGTTCTTCGTTATAACCGATAGTGATTTTACACTCACCGATCATCTGAAGTAGGAATACATCCATACTGTCTTTATGTCTCGGATACGAACCAGAGTTTTGACCAAATCCACAGAACGCAATGTTCGTGATTTGGGGCGCACCCTTTTCGTATTCAAATTTCTTTGGAGCGGGTTCTACAAAGAACTCTTCCATCTCCGTAACAATGTCTTTTGCAATCTGCGGTGCAGAGGGTCTTAGATGGAACGAGTTCATACCCAATCTTGATTTTTCACGATTCCAGTCATATAATTCTTTTGGATGACTGTTGACCAAAGCCATCGCTTCGTCCCAAGTCCATTGGATGTCCTGTTTAGACCCCCACCAATGTTTCTTGTTGCGAATATCTTCTATGTGGTCTTTAAAACCAATCATCTAATGTAACCTTTTCAAATTTAGACAATCTATCAGTAATCAGAATTGTTTTCTTATCTTCACCTGTGGGTTTGACATACTTCTCTTTGATTCCTGCACTGTCATCCCATTTCATAGATACAGACTTTCTATCCTTTGGCAATCCCGCAGTCTCTCCAATCTTCTTCCAGTTGTCTGCAAGATAGACTGCACCCTTCTTACCGTCTCCGATTGTAGTGAGTATGGCAATCAAGTCATCACCATATCTATCATACCAATCTTTCTTTGCACGATTACGAACTGCCTTGAGAACTTGACTTCCCAGATTAGGTATATGTTTAATCATACAGAACCGTTTGTTATCGGCAACCATGTTAAACATAGGATCAAATTCTTTTTGAGATTTGTCAAAGTAGTTGAGTATGGATTTGGGTGTTGGTTTAAAACCACTACCAATCCAGAATGTACCGACTAACTCGTTTTCATAATAAATTAGATACTTAATGCATCTACCCACAGTCCTTGCACTTGCAACATAACTGTGATATTTGACCACAACATCATCAGCCAGTTTCTTCTGGTGTTTAGACTCTGCGATTTTTATAGTGAGTTTACTCATAATTCATAAGTAAATTTGTTAATTCTTCACGACTATATCGCATTTTTAATTCGTCTAGCAATTCCTCAGTCGGGAATCCTGGCCCGAGACCAACAGTGCGACCCATCCGATCAAAAACATACTTGTCTCCGTAAAACTTATTGCAGTAGTTACATTGAGGTATGACATTTTCAGGACTCATATCTTTACGAGGATTCATATGACCTTTCTCTAGAACAACTTTACCGTGTTCGTATCGATGACGCTTACCTTCTTTCGCACTACAAGTCGCACATTCGCAATCATAGGCACTCTTCATCTCAGTGAAGTCAGAAGTATTTAGTTCGTTCAATCTTTTCTTGGCATGGAATGATGGGTGAGGTTCTTTTGTGGTTACCAATCGGTAGTTGCCCTTTCCATCCTGTTCGACATACCAACCAGATTGTTTACCAAGATGTCGGGCATCCTGTAGATCAGACCCTTGATAGTTGATTAGTTTGGCAATCTCTCCCTTGGTCAACCAAGTCCCTTCGTACTCGTGTAAGACCATCAGAGTCTTGTACTTGTTGCTCCCCTCTCGGAAGTTGAACTTGACCCCATGTGGTTTCAGATAGGTTTCCCAATCAGATCGTAAACTCATAATATAAATCCTCATTCTCAATACAAGTATTATACCACACCAGATCAAGAGTTGTCAAGGAATTATTTCATTAATCGCCTTTGTTTTCAAAGTGATTGTCAATCCAACACTTTCCATAATATAAAATACCTAACCAAACACTGAACAGTATACCATCAAAGTAGGTCAATTCATTCCAAGCACCAACAAAGTCCATTACTTATTACCTATGTTATATTTGGGACACAACTCCCACTGGTCTTTATCTTTGTAACCGATAATTTTAATCTGTCTGAGAGGAGCGCATTCTTGTGCAACCTCTTTGTTTTGAATCTCAACCAAACCCCAGTCAGACAATAATGTTGCAATCGTATTTCTACGCTGCACATCACTCTCTTCTAGATTTGCCTTCTTACCGTCCAACATAAACAGTTCTTTAAAATGGACAATATAGTATCGTCCTTGTTTATGCAAGATGTGACAGGATTGAAATAGTTTTTGTTCTTTGCGTGATGCGACACCGATACGGGTCAGAGTTTCACGAACTTTGAGGAAGTCATCAGGTTCGGCTAGAGTGATCTCTAACATACTCACAGGACTCCATGACACTAAATTACTTTCTTCCACCTTTGTTCACCTTTTCTTTTATTTGTTTAATTTGAGAAGGTGAGAGGAGAGATAGTATTTGTCTTGCTTTCTCATTACTATATCCATAATAAGTTTTCACCGACTCAAGGTCATTTTCTAATTCAGGTTTTACCCACTTGGAGAAACGCTTTCGTTTCCTAATTATATTTATAAGAAACGAGAATTGTAGACGAGAGTCTAGGTGATGATACTTATTCATCTCATTTGCAATGACAACTGTGTCAGAGAAATAAGATAAGGAACGGTTGACCATGAAAGGTGCATATGCCTTTTCATCTTCACGGGTAACCATGATATCTTTCTTGGAGTAGTTAATCGCATTCACATAATCAAAAGGGTTCATCAGGGAAATAGTCTCCGTTTCCAAGGTAGGTTATCAGGGTCTTTGTCATCGGTTGTTTCCAACACTATACCACACTTTTCTAGGAAAGTCAATCCTTCTTCTGTTTTAAAGTTGTGTCCATACACGACTCTTGTGATTCCTGCTTGGTAGATGAGTTTTGCACAGTCGAGACATGGGGCACACGTTGCGTAAAGAACTGCACCCTCTGCCGACTCTGTCGATCTCGCAACCTTCGTAATTGCATTCGCTTCCGCATGAAGTACTTCCTTTTTAGTTACTAGAGTTTGGTCATCGGGCATACCAACGACATCCTCACAGTTATTGTCCCACCCACTTGGCATACCATTGTATCCAATTGAGATGATACGATTGTCTTTTACGATCACACAACCAACCTTCATCCTTTTTGCAGATGATAGTTGTGCATAGGTCTCCGCAACCTGTAGATGTGCCTTGTCCCACTTATCCAAAATCAAACTCCATCTGCATAGGTTTCCATTCACCCTCAACCATTGTCAGTGACATAGGTTTGTAAACAGGTTCTTCTTTTGATTCTTCGATGACGATGACATACTCACCACTACATTTATGAATTCTATTTCCATATTCGTCTGTGGTCAAACAGTCCTCAATCTTATCATTGTGTCTAAGATATTTAATCATAATCCAATCAACCCCCAACCATGATTTGCTATTGCGTTTAAGATAATAAAGAAACAGGTTGCGATATGTACTAACCACCAGAAGGTTCTGATAACTGCAATCGCATCGGCTTGTTTATCAGTCTCTCCGACTTTCTCTCCAAGCGACTTCGCCCAGATTCTCCACCATCTACCCATTGACTTTCTCTACTGATAACTGTTGATATTTATAATAATCCTCGGTTGTTCGTTCAAAGGAAGTCCATGCGGCAGACATTCTAACATCCGCAAGTTCTTTGATACCAATCAACAGGTTCATGAGTTTATCTTGGTGGTCTGCTTTTAACCCCTCAAAGAATGGGTCATCACCAACATACTTCAAGACATCATCAACATCATCTGAGATATTACTGACCCGCATCAGGTCTTCTTCTAATTTCTGGATACTATTCATATTCAACATTTGCCATACACTCCGTCAGACACGCTACTAAGTTTAGTTCATGGTCTGCCACAAATGCATTCTTGTATTGATAATCAGCAAGGATTAGAATGAGTTGTGGGATAGACGCTGGTTTTACCTTACCTTCCATTGCATCATAGATACCACGGAAGACTGCAGCGGGTTCGGTGTCCATATTATTGACCACCCAACTACGCATCTTTTTGAAGTCTTTGTTCTTTAGTGATTGAAATAGAGTACCATAGTTACTGTTGTTATCATTAATGAGAACTCCAGTTTCCAATTTACCAGAGATAGAATGACGCTGTGCCTCGTTGAGTACTCGTCTCCAGTCTGGTGCATACTTACCAATCAGTCCTGCAATGACATCGTTATTATAGGTCACACCCTCTTCATCAAGGATAGTTTGTAGTCGGGTCATGAACTGACCACACAAACTTGCCATGATTTTCTTGGATGTGTTGAACTCATACACACTGCAACGAGAGTGTAGGGGTTCGATGACTTTGTTCTTGAAGTTGCAAGTCAGAATGAATCGACAGTTCTGAGAGAACTCTTCGATGAATCCACGCAATGCGGGTTGGGTTGACTGTGCATTAAGGTAGTCCGCCTCGTCCAATATAACTACCTTGTAGCCGCCTGAGAGAGAGACAGACGAGGCGAACTGTTTGATTTTACCACGCAGGGTGTCGATGTTCCCTTCTTCCGAACCATTGATGACAATATAGTCAAGACCCAGTTCGTCACATATCGCACGAGCGATTGTAGTTTTACCAGTACCCGCAGTACCAGTGAACATCATGTTAGGGATTTCTCCAGAGTTTACAATCTTTTGGAATGTAGTCTTTGCGTCCTCACTAAGAATAGTGTCTTGGACTTTGTGGGGCCTGTACTTCTCGACCCAAAGGAATTCGTTAGACATATAGTCTCCATAATAAAAAAGTGTATCATATACTTTACATTGTATATTATATGAAACAAATTGTCAAGTATTTTAGACAAAAATTTGGGGATGGGGAGGAAAGGAAACTCACCCACCCCCACGATACTGAACAGTACCGCTTACTCCTCAACACCTTGTTCAGACTGATACTCTTCACAGAGTTGAATGATCTGAACTGCTTGGTCTCTCAATTGACCAATGGTGGAGAGTTCTTCCCCTTTGAATCCACCTCGTTGTACAACCGTGTCGATTACCGCAACAGTTGAACGAGAAACTCGGTTACCCAGTTCGTAGATTGTGCTGTGGTCTTTTACTGCTTTTGCCATTTTGTTATGCTCCGTATGTCGATGATTTTTCAAGTGCAATATAATATTCGATAGATGATTGTTGAGATTTGAACTGAGAAATCAACTTACTAGAGATATTCACAGAGAAGTCCTCATTAACCACTTTCAAGTTTCCTACATTAAGAATAAAGTTGAAGTCCACACCTTCTGGATATTCACCTTCTACATCGATAGAGAATGCATTACTTGTCGCATCCTTACTGTCAATAACAGATAGACGAACTGCGCCAGTGGTTGGAGAGATAGAAATCTCATCGTGACCAAGAGCTGCAGCGGCACGTTTCACTTTACCTAGTGTATCAGTATCTAGGACGAAATTAACTTCCGCATCTGGCATATTGATATCCTTGCCTGGCGATGTCAACATCTCAGGGTCAGAGAAGAAGTACTTCACTGAGGAACGACCAGTAGAGTCACCCACCACAACATAGTCCTTCTCGAACTTGAGTCGGGGAGAGTCAACCAATGACAGTACATTCAGAAACTCTGTCAGGTCATAGATGCCAAATGAGGCGGGGAACTCTTCGGGGAGTTCTGCCTTGGATAAAACATTCCTTGCAACAGAAATGGTTTTAACAGTGCTACCTTCAGTGATAACAATGTTGGGGTTAATTGTTGAATAGTTCTTGAGAACATTCAGTGTAGTATCGGATAATTCCATAATGTATTCCTCTCGGTTTTCTAATTTATAAAGGGTATGATAACACAAGTTTCACTTAAAGTCAAGACTTTATTTTACTAAAGTTCTTTTCTTTTACGAACTCAATCTTACGATGGAAATGAGCATCTTCGAGTTCACTCTTGTGAGAGATTACAAACACATTTGTATCCTCACCTAGCGTAGAGATAATCTTCATGAGGTTCTCAATACCCTCTTCATCCAGAGATGAGTCGAATGTCTCGTCAAGGATTAGTAGATTAGTCGCCACACTGTTCTTCATCTTTGCAATCTGTCTCCAAGTAAATAGTAGGGACAAGTCAATTCGTTGTTTCTCACCCTCAGAGAATGAGTCATACGAAAAGTTGTCACGATGTCTGGATCGGATAGTCTCTTGGAAACTCTCATCCAGATCAAAGTGTACAAAGAAGTCTAGAATCTGTAGGTACTTGTTGGTCAACTGATTGATGACAGGCAAGTACTGTTTAATGATCTTGGTCTTGATACCAGTGTCTTTCAGTAACTCTGCATACACTTGGTTATAAGAATGTTGTTCTGCAAGTTTGTACTTGGTCTCTTGCAACTGTTCCTTTTCCTCACGCAGTTTCTCTAGTGCAGAGTTTGCCTCCGACAGATCACCACTCTCATTATCAATACGAGAAATCTCATCATTCAGTTTGTCGATGTTCGTATTGATTCGCATGATCTCTTGGTTGTTTGCATCAACCTTAGACTGCCAGTTGCGAATGTGATCCTGTTGTTTGTGAAGTCCTTCGATGACCTCATTCAAAGTATCAGACTGAACCTTATGCATATCCAATGCGTTTGCGATAGTACCCGCCTTGGTCTTACACTTACTCAGATGATACTCTTTCAACTTACGATCAATCTCTTGATCACAGGTAGGACACTTGTCATTCTCCTCAAAGAACTTTGCCTGTTTGACAACATCCTTCTGTTGGGCACGAAACCCAGCGGCAAAGTCATTTAGTTCTTGGAGTTTTTTCTGATTAGAAACAATCTCAGTAGTGACCAACTTGGACTCTGCGACATCTATACTGACTTGAGCATTCGCCTCATTGAGTTCACGGATGTCACCCTGTAGGGTCTTTATGTTCGCCAGTTTCTCGTTCTTCTGGTATGCAGTGATCTCACTCAGATCACGCAGATACTTCTTCTGTGCATTGATCTTTGTATCAACCAGATTAATGTAATGTTCGTTTGACCGTAACTGGTCTTTGTGTAAACTCATCTTTTCTTTGAGAATACCATTCATCTTGGAGAACATATTGATGTCGAGTAGGTCTTCGATAACCTCTCGTCTAGACCCACCAGCCAACTGCATGAATGGCACAAAGGATGACGAACCCAGTACCACAATCTGGTGAAACGATTTGTGGTTCAACTTGATGATGTTCTTTTCCAACATCTGTTGGTATTCTTTTGCATGGGAGTCTTGGTTTATCATGCTACCGTTGACCCATATCTCAAACTTGTTAGGTTTGATACCACGCACAACCTTGTACTCTTGTTTACCAATGGAGAACTCAACCTCTACCAATGTACCTTTACCATTGATAGTGTTCACCAATTGACCCTTGGATATCTTCCGATGGGGTTTACCAAACAGACCAAACGACAGTGCATCGAGCATAGTAGACTTACCCGCACCGTTATGACCCACCACCAAAGTAGTCGGAGTCTCGTCAAAATTGATTTCTGTCAGGTTGTTACCTGTCGAAAGAAAGTTTTTGAATCTAAGTTTTTGGAAATTTATCATTGGGGTATAATACCACTCTCATCATATAATGTCAAGTTTATTTTTCGGTCATCCCGCACCAATTACACTCTTCATCCTTGCCGATCATCATGGTACTTGCCTCTGCTGTACAGTAGTGTTCCCACATCTCAAACTTCTTCCTAAGTTGTTCGATACTCTTCTTGGTAGGAATACCATGAAACGCCATCAACTCTTCCTCACCATCTTCATTACGATCACGATTGCCGTCACCATTGAGTTCGGTCAAGTCCTGTTGTTTATGTTTCTGATTCTTCTTACCAAAGATTGCATCCCAATTATCTTCGTACTGTTTCCTGTCGGGAATCGGTCTTGGTTTATCTCCCTTACCGCTCATATACATTCCTATATTCAAGTTCTGTTATCATCGCTTCTTTGAACTGATAGGCAATGGTTTTGACATTGTCCAACACAGCTCTAATGTGGTCAGTTTCCATATCACACAGTCGAATGTATCTCAATTCTTGTTTACCATCCTTACCTCGACTACCCCACTCAACACCTTCTCGAATCATATCAAAAGGATCATCGTCCCAAACACAGCGGTCTATCTCATCACCATTGGCAGAATGTCTTTGATATGCAAGACCACCATCAACCATATATTCCTTACCATTGGCATCAGTGTGCGTGACACAATCGTGCCGACTGCGAGAATGTAGTATTGTGCCATCGGGTGTTTCTATAGCATTCTTAATTAATTTGGCCATTTGGTTATCCTCTGATAAGTATTATTAAGATTGTCATGCACAAGTATCGCCACACCGTTCTCAACAGGGACAAACCAGTCTTCGTCAAGAATCACAGATTTGTAACTCCAACCTACTGGCAAATCGATTTTTTCTCCCAAAGTCGATAAATCGGATTCCTTCAAATCCTTGTTAACTGTCAGAGACATAGACTGCATTACATACCCAAATCCATTAGAATCAGATAACAAATACACCTCATTCCCTTCTTTAAAAACCCATATGTTTTCTCTTGGCACCTCCATGTTAACATATGGTATTGGCGCATAAGCAAACTGTAAAGTTGTCATTTTCTTAAATTTTAGGTCACCGATATATTGCGGTTCTACTTTCGGAAACTCCATTCCCACCGAAGAGTTCATGACAAAATACCTTGGCCCATTTTCGGTGATTTCGTCTGCACCACTAGATTCGTACAATTTGTCGATATCAATTTGTTCCCACTGATCTTGTGGACATTCATGTAAACCTTGAGAACCCCAAACCTCAGTCTTGTCTTCAAAACGGATTAAAAGTTCACAATATCTGTATCCTCGCAAATCTACAAAGTGTTTAATAACAAATCTGCGTAGGTCATCTACACTACACCCAACCAATACAAGACTTAAAAAAACAACCAATATCTTATTCATTATACAATCTCCATACTCTGTGCTTCTTTCATCAAGTGAGAAACTTCTTTCTTGATTCGATCTTTATCTAGGTCAGTAACAACATTGTCAATATAATCGTATACCAGTGTCTCGGTATCGTCAACAGATATGTTGTCATCATCCACATTAGAACCGATGAACTCTGCAAAGTCTTCCGCAATCTTGAGTTCGTGAATCTTCTGCGCCTGTACACGGTCAATGAATCGTTCAAACTCATAGGGGTCACCCTTGTTGGTGACAATGACCTTGACGAACTTGTTATCCAGATACCGAAGGTCTTTGAACTTATTCATCTTCTCATGGTCATAGTAAATCTTCTCGTAGATACGCAGAGGATTCTGTACCGCAGTCAGTTCTCTTGTTTCAGTATCAAGAATATGGAAGTGTTTGGGGTCATCACAATCGTTCCAGAAGAACTCCATCTGACTACCCAAGTAATGAATGTTATCCATACTGGACTTGGCATGGAAGTGACCAGACAGAACCATATCGAATCTGTCAAAGTGTTTCTTACTCATACCATCCATACAGACTTGTCCCCGTGACATCTCGAAACCTTGTAGTTCCAAGTGAGCGCCCACGATATCTGCCTTACAATTAGAGAGAAACTCAAGTGTTGCTTTCTCGTTCTCAGGGTTAATCCAAGGTACTAAAGCAACAGATAAGTTGTCATACTTTACCACCGTTGGCTCCATGATAAGGTTCACTTCATTCATATAGTGACCTTGGAGTTCCTTCAGTGCGTTCAACTCATTGGTGTTCTTATAGTACACATCATGATTGCCTGGAATGATATCCATAGTGATACCATGTTCCCGCATAGGTTCAAGGAATATCTTACGATTATGTTGCAATGCCTTGAAGTTGATAGTCTTTCGATTATCGTAGTAATCACCAAGGTGTAATATCTGTGTGATATTATTCTCAACCAAGTATGGGAAAAAGACATCCCTATAGAACCTTTCTTGGTAATCCATAAAAATGTCAGATGAGTTTCGACACCCTGCGTGTGTGTCATTTAGAATTGCAATCTTCATGTGTCAGTCACCATAATGTCTAGGCATTCTTTACTGGTAAAGGTGTAACCAATTGCCTTCATAAAATCTTCACAAACTTGTACCATTTCATCACGAGTCAAATCCTTCTGCATCACCTCAAAGGTGACACGAGTGTTCACGGATGTATGATGTTCGTATGGGTTACAGACTAACTTTAGGTATGGTTTTTCCAGTGCTGGGTTCGTTTCCACCATTCTCTTGTATCCTCACTTGTTTCATTGCTTCAGCCATAGGTAAACGATTTGCACTACTATTCTGCATCTTAATCGCCTTTCTACGAATTTGTTTTAATTCACTTTTTCTTTTGTCCATTATACATCACTCCACATCATTAGTCAACTATAAAATTACTTAAATCTGAATCTGCTTTGACGGTACGCCTCTTGCGTTCCTTCTTAACAATCTCCTTCCACACACTATCCTTATCTTTCACTTCATCAATACGAGTTCTGAGTTGATCAACAAACGCCTGTGCGACTTGTGCAGATTGGTCATCACCCAACTCATTATCAAGGAAAGCTTCAACACCAGTCTGTTCCATATACTTCATCTTGATGTCTTGTTGTTTCTTTTCTTTCTCAATCCTACGCAAGAACGCAAACCACGAAATCTGTGTGAAGTATGCAAACGCATTAGGTTTACCTGTACGAGTCGCTGCTTCGATGTTGTAGTTCTCAATCGCCTTGAGACAGTTTTCTACCGCATCCATCACCATCTCTTCCCGATAGGTGTATCGGACAAAGTTTGCCTTATGTGATAAACCCTCACATATCTTGAGGAAACACTGTGCAATATAATCAGGCACAACAGGTAACGGAGATGAACTTGATTTCGCTTCCTGTACAGTCGTGCAGTAGTCTACCACCGCTTGGGAGAACTGTGCATTGTTTACATAATGCGGTTTGTCTTTTGGTTTAATCTTTGCCATTTTCAATTTCCATTTCGTATTGATTTCTCAATTATAGATGATGTTGTAATAAAAGTCAAGTCAAATATTTTTTAAATTAGGTCTTGACATTTTCTGATTTTGCGTGTATAATTAGCTTTGCGTTCTGGGAGGGTTGAATACCTCGTTAATGTACCCTCTTAGGATCGAACATATCAATCACATTAGACCCGCTATCCATACGAGAGAGATACTCGTCAATCTTATCTTTAACATTCTTTTTACTTTTGTCCACCTTTTCCTGAAATGTTTGATTGTATTCCTGTTCTCTTGTCTCATTCATTTCTGCCATATCAACAACAGCTGCATTATACTGAACAAGTAGAGTCTCGGGCGGGAAACCGATACCCACAATACTATTGAGATTTAATATAATAATATCATCGGGATGTTCCTGATATACCATCCAAGGTCTAAAAGAGAAATACTTAATTCCATCGGTAGTTTCTTGCAGAACTAGTTTCATAGCCTTTCTGATTAAAATTTCTGTTTCGTATCCATCATTCCATTGCACGACTTCACACACCACTTCTTCTCCAGAAGTTGTTTTAAACTGTCTTAATTCAGGTTCGTTCATTTTAAATCCAATTTATAAATTTTGTAAGGAAACTGCTCAGTTGTATATATCTTAATTCTTTCTGCACTGTGTCGCAGTGTAAAGTTCTTGTGTGACTTGATATGCATATCATCCGCAATATCATATAACTTGGTCACAGACCCATCATCAGACTGTCTCAATCCACGCCCTATGGACTGTAGTACTTTTACTTGGGACTTGCTAGGACTGGCGAATATAATATTATGTAAGTTCCTAATATTAATACCAGTACTGAAAGTACCCAAACTAGCAACAATGATCGCATTCTTCTGTTTCTCCACAATACCACGAATCTGTTCACGGTCAGAGGCCTCAACTTCACCAGACACATAGTATACAGGACGGTCACCCGCCTTATCTCTTATCTGGTCAAACAAAGGTTTACCATGTTTCTCCACGAACTGGAACAGAACCAGAGAGTTACCTTTCTGGTCTAACGCAAGGTTGGTTATAAGTCTATTACGACTCTCATTTTGAACAATGTAGTCCATCTCTTCTTGGTAGGTGTAGTCCTTTACCATATGACATATATCATTGTGATAACGCAACAACAATACAGAGATGTCTATCTTCGCAAGTGTGCCTTTCTCTTGTAGGTCTTTGGTCATGGTGACTCGTTTGGTTGGCCCGAACAGACCTTCAAGTACGAGTTTGTTTGTTTCTGTACCGTCTAGTGTGCCCGTAGTGCCGAATCGATACTCAGCATTGACACACTTGTTCATGATACCTGACAGGGACTTCGCCTTAAATAGATGCACCTCGTCACCAAACACACAACCCATATCCTCGAACCATTCTCTCGGAAACTTGTAGATGGACTGCCATGTAGAGATGATGATAGGTTTGTCGGTTGTCTTGTCCTTACCACTATAGATACGATGTACATTGTTCGCAACATCATATCCATAGTCTTCAAAGTCTTTGTACATCTGTTCTACCAGACTTGTTGTCGGAACAACAATGAGTATCTGTTTATCAAAGTTGTCCATATACCAACGCAACAGGTTATAGATGATAAACGACTTACCACTACCAGTCGGTGACAATAGGATTGCCCGTTTCTTTTCGATACCATGTGTTACAGCATCATACTGGTAATCACGCAACGGAAACGGCAAGTTCAGTTCTCCCTGAAACTTAACAAGATTCTGGTGTTGGACATGATTGGTTTGTGCGGGATGACCATAGTCTGTCTCCTGTAGTTGGAGAGGATACATACGGTCAGAACAGAACTTCTTCAGATGTTCGTAGAGACCCGTGTTGAGTTCACGAGTAATCTGATTAAAGAGTTTGATTTTGCCATCCCATTTACGAGACTTGTACGCAGGCATGAACTTATAGCCAGGCACAAAGAACGAGAAGTAATCCCGCAACTCTTGGAGTTGGTGTTGGTTACAATCAACCAACATCATGGAATGGTCTTTCAATCCAACAGTAATGGTATTAGGTAATGTAGTCATACATCTATATATGTCTTACATACCAGCTTCAAAACTCTTCCATCTTATCATGTTGGAAATTGTTTGATGTCGCCAATTTAGATTGTTTACTATCTCCGTGAGAGTCTCAATCAGTGTCTTCAAATACTGAATCTTCATCTCAGACTCTTGGATTTCCTTATCGGAATCGTAGTAGTACTCTTTGAAGTTCTTGGTGGTTGCACTCAACCCATCATAGGGATCGTATGCCCAACCACGAGATTCAATATCCTCTTGAGACATCTTACCTTCGTAATAGAGATACTTGTCTTTGAGTAGAACCTTCTGTTTGAACTCCGCTTGTTTCAGTCGCAGTTTAGTCAGAGACAGGTACTCAAGATACTTAGCATGAAGAGCTGGTGTTGCCCTTGAAGTTTCATCAAGTTGATGTTGGGGTATTTGGGAGTCTTCTTTCCACTCCGCAAGGATGCTTTCTAAATCAATCATAATGTAATTATACTATAAGTTAGGGTTTAAAGTCAAATTATTTCGAATTGCGAGAACCTAAATGATGCAGCGAAAGTAACATAGGTGGTATCGCCTGTGGTAGAAACAAATTCAATGTCACCAAGACTAGTCGGTACACAATCCAGATATCTAATTTTCTGTACAGTGTTATTGTGACTAGACAGAACATGGAGAGTGACATCCGCATAGGTTGGTATCTTGGTATCCCTTTGTCCCGCAGACACTTGACCATCATTCACGATACGAGTCATCCAGTCAAACATCTCACGATAGGATTTCATGTCCTCGTCCAAGATGATATTAAACGATACCTCAGAGAATGTCATCTTGTCACCCGCCAGTGGTACAGATGTAATTCTACGCACAGGTAGTTCCAACGGAGTCAACTGTGCGCCTGGATGGCTGACAGACTGAACAAAGTATTCCATGTTCGGATACCTAGTTCTGTCGATGACTACCTTAAAACCCGTAGGTTGTAAGTAGTTCAGATTGGTAGTCAGTTCTTCGTCTGTAATTTGAATGTTGCTATCTACTGGCATAACGACCTCTTATATTATACTTCTATTTATAAGAGTTTAGTCCCAAAGTCCTTCATAATATTTACCAAAGAGACGGAAACCATTTTGTATGCGATTCTGTTCTTCTTCATCGAACTCAAATCGTTCTCCTTTGTTCAATTTGCAGTCGAAAGCATATATCATTTCTGCCATCACCCAGTCCCAACGATCATGAATCAATTGTTCATTCTCTTCGGTGTCACCTTGTAACTCAAAAGGAACATCCTCTTCATCCACTAACGGAGAACCGTGTTTGGTCTTTGCGAGTTGGTACAACATCGGTTGGATAATATCTGCCAATGTGCAATCCATTGACCATGTATCCCAAGGGTCAATGCGAATCTTTTTCTTTTGTTCGGGCGCATAACCAAACCAATGATAAAGGTATGTGTGATACCAACGCCAAGTTGGATATTTTCCTATCTTAATTTTCATATCATTTCACCACTTTTAAACTGACACTATCACTATCGATAATGTTCCATTCAATTGTATCACCTATTTTCAAACCAAGGTTGTCCATCTGCTCTGGTGTAAACTCTACACACAGATTGCCCTCTTCGTCCTCAACTATTGTTAATTTGTTTTTCATCTCGGTTATCCCACGGTGCGTTTTGGTAACAAGGTTTGGGCATCCTTTCCTTATACTTTACTAGTATATGGTGACCATCTTCAGTCTTGGTAACCTCTATACTTTCAAATACCTGTTCTCTTGGTTTTCCAAAACACTTGTTTAGACTTTGGCCTGGCGCCATATATCTAGGGTTGTGTTTCAGAAAGTCACGGAGTTCTGCATCCCTTTTCAATTGTTGTTCTATTATATATGTAGAAAAACAATCGGATGTTTTGTCCCAATCTTGATGTTTGTCTAGACAATCCTTTGCGACTTGATTACCATTGGCCCAAGTGAGTGGGGTCAACAGAGTCAACCCCAAGACTATCTTATTCATAGACAATTCTACCCTTGCCTACCCATTCAATTTCTTCGAACTTCTCTTCATAGGTCTTACCATCAACAGTGAACCCAACTTCATGCAGTTCTTTCAACACAAACTTGACTGCTGCTTTGGCATTATCAAATGTGTACCATTTCAGACACTCACGACCTTGATTGGCCAGTCTCACTTCATACTTCATATTACTCTCCTAGAGTCCAAGTTCGTGGAGGGAATCCCTCCATGTAATGTTCCTGAGTAGCAACATAATTGTCACCCTCAACTTTGATGTACACTGGGCGTTCCCAGTGTTCGCAGATGTTAGACTCCTTGAAGTCTACATCATCAACGAGATCAGAACCAAGAACATATTCTTGGGCATAGTCGTTGCTCTCCGACACGAGATCGAACAGGGTATCATAGTACCCCTCGGATCGTGCATCCTCAATTGATACACCCTCTACCACATAGGTAGAACCACCCTTGTCCTTCCAGTACTGAGGGCATTCCCCAGTACCATCCCAGTCATGGGCGCCATAGTTCTCACGATATTGTGTGTAAATTACTACTTTCATTATGATCTCTCCTCTTGAATTGCTTCATAGTGTTCATTCTCAGAACGAACCTCTTCAATGTATCTCCAAGTCGCAGGGACTACACGATTATTGGACAACACTAACTCTTCACGATACTCATGGGAATAATTGATGTCCACAACTTGAACCCATTTTTTCCTATTGCGGAGTCGGACAAAATCGTTTTCAAAAATAATCATAATTCACACTCTCAGTTCTCATTCTCAATACAAGTATTATACAACATAGAACATCTTTTGTCTAATACTATTTTGTCATAAGGGAGACACTTTTAAGAACTTTCTTCGTGCCTTTGACCATTGTTTCATAGGTTTCTTGAACATGATTTCTTCGGTAGTACCGACCTTTATATAACCCGCCAGTTGACCTGCCTTGTTCACAATGTAGGTATGATTGGAGACATTATGCTCTCCCCAATCAGTGACCTCTTGTAAGTACTCCATTATAGTGCCCTCTTCTTACGAGGTTTGAAACCAAGCATTTCCATCGCAGCGACTGGAGAACCAGAAACCTCGTAACCATACTTCTCAGAGTAGAATCGGTTGTTATGGTCAGACAGTTCAAGATACTGTTCAACAGTAGCATTCTTGACTAGGAAGTTAATCCAAGACTTGTAGGGTTTACGACCATACTTGAATCGTGCAATAAAGGCAGGTTTCATCTTACCTACCCAAGATGGGTGACAGTCAGGATGAACCTCATCCATTGTCTTAGATCCCTCGTAAGGGCCGTTGTACATGAGAAACGAACCGTCCCATGTGAACTCTTCTTTAATAAATGCAGTCATATCAATTACCTTTCTCATTATCAATACAAGTATTATACAGTCTGGTACATCTTTTGTCAACACTTATTTTCAAAAAAAGTAAAATAAATTAGTACTTGACATTGTTTGCTATATACTGTATGATGGTAAACATTAATGAGGAATCCACATGAAACTAACACCAGAAGATGCTCGATATGCAGCGAGTGTATTTAACGATTACTTCGGAAAGATTCAAGATATCGCAGAATACAATAGGGGAATCAAGTTAGAACGCATTGCAGAAATGCCGTTCACCTTGCCCGGCATGGGCCCTGAAGAAGACTTCTTCACGGACTTCGATATGCACCCGTCCGAAATGAACTTTGCGGTTGATTCTATGCCACTTGATGCATTTCATCAGTACCTAGAGATAACTTCATCCGCACCAGTTGAGAAGTCAATTCCAGGCAAGCAGTTAAATAAAATTGTGCGTGAAACCAACACTGGTAAAATCGTAGGTATGATTCGATTCGGTTCTCCTACTATTAATAGTAGACCACGCAATCAACTCCTCGGTAAACCACTTGATACAACGAATCCAGAAGTCATGAAACGATTTAATGATTCTGTGATAATGGGTTTTGCTATTGTGGCTGCCCAACCATTCGGGTTCAACTACCTCGGTGGTAAGTTACTGGCAGCAATCTGTTGTTCTCATGAGATGCGTGAAGAACTCAACAAGAAGTATGATGCAAACATCTGTATGTTCGAGACAACCAGTTTATATGGTTCTACCAAAGCACTGTCTCAGTATGATGGTATGAAACCTATACTTCGTTTTAGTGGTTTGACAGTATCTAACTTTTTGCCACTAATCAACGATGATATTTTTAGAAACCTCAACACATGGTTCGAGGATAAGATTGGCGAACCACTCGTGCCTGTGGATGCCTCATCACGCAAACTAAAAACACAAACCAAGATGGTTGGTATCATCAAATCGTCTCTCAAGGGTGAGAAGGGATATGATGAGTTCTGTCAAACCCTAGACCATGCATCAGGTCTTACGCAACAAAAACGCAGTTTCTATTCTCATTTTGGGTACGAGAATGTAGTCCCATATCTGAACATGGAAACCGACACATTAGTCAAGAAAGAAAACTATGATCGTTTCTATCTTGATAACCAAATCGATTGGTGGAAGCGTCAAGCAACCAAACGATATAACAAGTTGAAAGAACAAAACGGAATCCGTACAGTTCTGGAGACTTGGAATACCAATGCTGACGAAATCGATATTATAAGATAAGAATCTTATATATAATACTGTCAGTTCCAAATGGTCTGACACTTTAACTTAACTTTCTAGTTCCAGATGGTCTAGAAAACAACGGAGAAATGATATGACTACAGTCGTAAAATCTACGCACATCAGTGCAAAACTAATTCAATCAGAAGGTGCTACATTCGTAGACTACATCGAGATTGACCCCCAAGACATCTATGTTTCTAAAACCGACTTGTCGGGCACTACAGGAAACAATCCCACACGATTTGCTTTAGACATGGGTAATGTCCAAGCACTTGCACAATCCTTCAAACAAAGTGGTCAAGACCTTTCATGTTCCACTATGGTTGTGGAGAAGTTGCCCAAACCAATCAAGGATTTTGACACAAACCGAGTCTATTCCTACCGATTGGTCACAGGAGCGCATCGTCATGCAGCAATGACTTCTATTAAGATGGATAAGGTGATTGTTGCATTGTATGAGTTTGAGAACCGTGAAGCTCAACTTAGATTTCAGTTAGTTGAAAACAATCACGCACCGAGCAAGGCATCTACTGCCGATGATCTTTGTAATGCACTGTGTTATGCAGTGCATCAGGGTTTCATTAGAAAGGATCGCAAAGCGATGGAATCTTACCTTGCACCAATGAATAAGATTCATGGTAACACCAAGAATAAAGCGATAGCAATGGCATTAAGAGAAACTGGTGCATATCAAGACTATCACATATATACTCCCCAAGATGTGAAAGATTGGACAGCATCTAATGGTTTTGTTACAAGTGGTAAACTTGATAATAATCGCAATCAGGCTGGATGGTCTGTTAAAGAGGGGTATGAGTATGAGTTCTTGATGAGTGCTATCAAGAAATATAGTGAGGAAGAACTGGAAAGTTATTTTGTCTGTCACGCCAAAGCACCAACAGAGAAAAAGTCTCTTGATGAAAAGCGTGATGGTATGACTTCGGAGTTTCGTAAACTAGAGAAGGCACTTGATAATGTATTTGAATACAAACGAAACAACGGCAAGTATCCTTGGTATGTGCTGGGTTTCTTACCACAAGATAATGGAAAGAAAGAAAATACCTTGATTGACGCTTGACTTTCTCTGTTTAGTGTGTTACTATATAAAAACAATGCGGAGTTAGTATAATGATTACATTAGGTGTCCAACCTAAAGATGGAGGTTCAAGTCCTCTGCTCCGCTCCAATTTTTTTACCTTTACCCCGCTTCTGCGGGGTTTTTTAAGACAGATGTGAAATGAAAACCAGACTCTTAGTTGATTGTATCGAAACAGACCAGTTTACTCTGGGTGTGTTGGGGAGGTCTGGCACAAGAAGTTTTGCGGATTACATCACTAGGTACTACATGGATTTTGTGTGGGAACTCCGCAAACGAGTACATCTAGGACTCGAATCCGCTCCAAAAAGAGAACCGTCCCATCACCAATATTCGGTTACAGATATTGATACCTTCAACTCTATACCAAATAAGATTATGGTAGTGCGTGACCCAATAGACAGGGCAAAAAGTGGTATTGCTGTCAATTTCAATCCAGACTTTCATGGCAAACCGACTTTGCAATATATCGATTGGGACATGATTGATTATATCATTCCTTTCGAGGATATTAGTAACAAGTATCTAAATGGTTTTAATCATAATGTTGGGATAACACATGAAGCCGAAAGTTCGGTGGTCAAGGAAGTGGATCGGGTTATGAGTGAATCTGATCCTAAACAGGAAGGTGTATACTGGACAACTTGGTCACTTGATGACTTTGATTTCACACGAGAGATTGAAACCTACAATCTTGTTCTTAAAACAAAAGAGAAGTTACCCCCCTCACTATGGATTGAGTTACTAAGCAAGGTAACCGCCTGTAATATCCCATCCAAACATCTATTAAAGTGGTAGACAAAAAAAGGGAGACCCGAAAGTCTCCCTTAAAATATGGTGAGTTAACCTCACTCTTATTTTTATACCAATCTTAGGTCAAGATGTTAGTCACCTTGAAGATACGGTAGTACTGGTTAGTCTTAGCAGTAGCAAGACCGTCAGAAGGTGTAGAACCAACAAATGGGTTTGAAGCCATTCCGTAACGAGTTTTAAACCCGATGCGAGGTTGGAAGTCATCTTCACCAACTGCTTTAACCATTTGCAGAGGAACATATGGGCAGTAGAATACACCACTGTCATATGGGTTCTGACCTTTATAACCAACAGTGATGTAATCAGTGTTAGCATAAGGATCGATGTATACACGGATACGACCGTTCAATACACCAGCAAAAGTGTTACCAGTATCGTCAACCTGAAGGTTGTTGTTGATAGCAGGACTGTAGTCCAAAGAACCAGCAGCAGCAAGAGCAGTAGCAACATCTGAAGAACAGATTACAACATTACCTTTACCACGGCGAGTCTCTTTAGCAATTACATTACACTCACGGTCAATCTGAACAGTCAGACCTTTGAACTTCTCAGCAGACCAACGACCATCAGTATCAGAACTCATGTTGAAGATACCTTTGGCAGTTACATTAGACTGTTGAGCACCAGTTTTCGCCTGAGAGTTAACAGTACGAATAACTTCACGGTTGATTTCTGCAAGAATCTCAGTTGACAGAATGTTTGCCAACTCAGTTTCAGCGTCCAGACCGTGGATCGCTTTAAGGTCTTGAGCAAGTTCAAGAGTGTATTCTGCTTTCAAAGCACGAGACTTAGCAGTAACAGTTTGACGCTCAATGGTGAAACCCATTTCGTTGAAAGAAGAACCACCAGTACGACCAAGTGCTTCAGCATCAGCAGTAGGCATACCACCAGCGGCAAGAGAAGTCAAACGACCTCCTTCACTGTCAACACCGTTCCAACCAGAAGCGTTATCTGAATCGTGAGTACCAGAACTGTCACCAGAGAACTGAGTTTCAGCTTCGTTGAACAGTGCTTCACGGTTAGAAGTAGAACCACCTTGGTAACGAGACTTCATAGCGAAGATCAAACCAGTTGGGCCATTCATAGGTTGAACACCACACACATCATAAGCGATGAGGTTAGGCATTGCACGGCGAACCAGTGAAATCAATACTGGGTCAAAGTTGTTTACTGAACCAGTGTTGTTCGCACCAGCAGCAGCGTTTTCGGAAAGGAAACCCTGAGAAGCAGAACGCTCTTCAGCGATTGCTTTTTCTTGGTTTTCTAGGATTGCAGCGGTAACTGCACGGCGGTGATTGTCTTGGATCACGCCAGCAGACTCTTCGTTAAGAACGGGAGCCCACTTTTCGATTAAACTATCGTAAGATTGCATTTGAAAATTCCTTAATTATCTTTTAGGGGTTGTTTTGCGAATAGTTTGGAGGTAGGATTCCATCACAGATGATACTTCGACAGTACTGTCAGCATCTTCTACGATCTGTTCTACTTCTTCACCATCAGTTACTTCTTTGGTGAAGTACGACTCGACAACAGTTTTAACTTTAGAGGCGAATTGATCTTCGTCTTCAAAGTCAATGTCTTCTACGAGTGACTTCAGTTTAACTACTTGAGTCTCAGCAAGGTCACGAGACGATTCACGAATAATCGTTTCACGCTTGTAAACTTCTAGTTCTTCAGTAGTATCAATTACTTTCTGAGTAGTTTCGTTGAGTTTTGTTTCCAACTCTTCAACGGACTCAGCAAGTTCGTCAACTAGGTCAACTTTGGATTCGGGAACTTCAATGTAAGACTCTGTAAACAGGTCTTTCATTTTGTCCATGAAAGTCTCGGCAATTTCAGTACGGAGACCGTTCTGGATTGCAACTTGATTTTCTTCCATCCAAGATTCAACTACATAGTTCAGGTAGCTGTCTACTTTCTCTACAAGGTCTGCCTTCGTAGAAGAGATTTCTTCTGCGAGTTCTTCCTTGTACTGTGCTTCGATACGATCTACTTCTTCAGATAGTTTCGATTTCACAGCTGCTTCAAAAATTACTGCGGTTTTGGCCTTAAACTCATCACTGAGAGTGGCTTCAGACTCGACTAATGCATCCAGTTCAGCAGCAGTGTCAACAGTCGTTTCCACGATTGCATCTTCTTCTACTTCAACATCTTCGCCCATCATTTTACCGTATTGTGCTTGAAGGTCTGCCTTTTTCATGGCGTGTAACTTCATGCTCATAGCATTGATCATGCCCGCTTTAGTTTTTGGTGCAGGAGCTTGTTTCGCTTTGGTAGCGTCTGCTGCTTTATCTACAGATGCAATTGACTCATCTTCGTCAGTTGCATTTGCATCAGGTTTCCCTTTAGGAGCAGGAGCGCTTCCTTCTTCGAGAGTTTCTTCCACAATGTCGTTAATGTCTTCATCGTGAAGTTCAACTTCGACTTTAGTTTCTTCAGTCATAATTGACTCCTTACATATTAGATTTAATTAACGAGAGGAAATTTTTGAACTCTCGAACACTTGTCTCATATAAGACAGTTTTCGGAGCAGTTTTAATTTCAGTCTCCATTTCTTCAATTACTTGAGGACACAAAACACCGTTATTCCAAACCCAGTCTACACCTTCCATTATACCATTAACAAATGCTTCAGGTGCGCTAGGGTCTTGTACGATGTCAACCGTACTAAGAATAAAGTCGTCTTTCACGACCATTGCGCCATTTCGTTGCTCAAGACTACCCATACCACGAGTTGACACTCCTAGTTGGACACCACCATCAAGAAGACCTTTAACAATCTTACCCATTGGAGTTTCCAATATTTGTGCCTTTCCTACCACATCATTTCCCTCAAACTTGAGGTCGGTGATGAGGTGAGAAACTTTGTCTAAGTTAACTGTCGGCCCTTCGGGGTGGTTTAGTTCCCCTACTGCCCGTTTCTTAGATACTTGTTCTGTTACATACTTGTTTACCGCATTCTCCATAATGGCCTTGGGGTAAACTCGTCCGTTTCTATTCTTTTTGTCTGCCTGTGCGAAAACACCTTCGATGATATAGTTCTTATCACCATTCTCTTTCTTCTCTACGATACACTGTAGAGTGTCGTTTTCGGTAAACTCTGTGATCAACTTCATTAGGTTAATTCCTTTATTACTTTTTCCGCAGACTTCTCTGCATCCTTTAGTGACTTGAAAGCGTCCAGTCGGTCACCATCAATATACACCACAAAAGGAAGTGTTCCCTTCTCCTTTACTATAAGGACAGGGATACGCTTAATCTTCTTATCAAAGACTACTTCACCTTTCGGTTTCTTTTTGAGTTCAGACAGAAGTGTTTTGAAACTTTTCATAGTATTATTTATACAAATTTATTTTTTCAAACACTAAAATAACCAAGTTTCCATACCACTAAACCAAGGCATAACGGAATCTGCTATCGATGTTACCACCCAATCTGTTAGTGGAGCCGGAAAGTGTTCGGGGAAGAAAAGCAATAAGATAGTATTAACGACAACTACTTTTATCATTGTCGCAACAAAAATTAACTTCAAAACAGCTATCGGTGTTACTTTCCTCTCTCCTCGTATCATCTGTGCTAGAGGAAATTGCCACTTTCCATTCTCAATAAATTTTGACATTATTCATCTTCATCATCGTCAAGTTCAGCAATGACTTCTTCCTCGTCATCCTCAACTTCTTCTTCGTCTTCTAATTCAATCTCTTCTTCTTCGACTTCGATATCATCATCTTGATCGTTAAATAGAGCCTGTGCAACTGCGACTTTCTGTGCTTCTAGTGCATCTGCCATCTTGTCTTGTATAAGACTCTGGAATGAACCTTCTGCATTATTCAAATCACCATCAGTGATCTGATTGATTAATTGTTCTACCGCAGATACTTCAACTTCTTGATTTTCTTCACTCATTAGATTTCCTCATCTTCGTCTTGGACTGAGTTCTCGCCCTCAACTTGTTTCTTCATTTCTTCGATGTCCTCATCAGACATCATCATTACATTTTTCATTGCCCACTCTCGTGAGAAATACTCACCAACATACTGAGATACTTGGTCAAGAGTTTGCAGTCTGTTCTGTAACAGTTCCGCATTCTTTAATTCAGTAAAGTGGTTGTCTCGCTGGAAGTCTACTGTGACAAAACTCTTCCACTCTTCCCAATCCTGTTCGGTGATAACACCTTTCAAGATTAGTTGTTTCTTGAGAATACCAGTAAACAAAGTAGCGAAACGTTTACGGAGTCTGTCAATGAACTTCTGGAACTTCACTTCGTCCCTAGAAATCTCAGTTGACCTACCCAGCGTAAATTGTGCTTCCTGTTCCAAACGAGATACTGGTACATTCAATGAACGATACAGTCTCTTCTGGAAGTACAGGATATCATCAATCTGACCAAGATTCTCACCGCCTGGCAATGTACTTATCTCTGTACCACGACCACCTTCTCTACGAGGTAACCAGAAGTCTTCGAGCATGGACATATGTTTGCGGTCATCTTTTAGTTGTCCCGTGTTGGAATCGTAAACAATCTTATTACGATAACGAGACATGATTTCTTTCATATACGCTTCTGATTTATTACGAGGCATATTACCTACATCAATGTAGAATATTCTTCGTTCAGGAGCACGAGCAAGACGGTAGATTACAAGTGAATCTTCCATCATGCGTAATTGGTTGATTGGTTTCAATGCCTTGTGTAAATAAGACACAACCTGTTTCTTAGTCGGGTCTAATAGACCACTAGAAACATACGAAACACTATCGGGAGAAAGTCTTACACCTTGGTTAGTTCCTGCTTTCTCTTGATAGATGTAAAATTCTTTTACCTGTTTAACTACCTTTGCACCAGTGACAGGGTCTTTCTCGTGTTTTACTTCTTTAACTTTACGAATCTTAGCGGCATCAATCGTTCTGATTTCTTGGATACCCGCTTTAAGATTTGATTCATTCACTACGAGATGGTGATACACACGACCATCAACATAGAATGAACGGAATATGTCATGACCAAGTTCGGTAAACTTCAACATACCATAGATGTTGTTGAACTCTTCGGTCATTTGTTTTTTGATATTGTCTGGAGCTTCTACTTTGTCCAGATTGAGTTCACAAGAGATATCCATCTCAGAACCAACAATTGCTTCGTTGACGATATCTTCTACAGCGGCATCAACTTCAGGGTGTGTTGCAACACCACGATATTTAATAATAAGTTGTTGGTTATCCTTTGCCTTGTTTCCCTCCATGTCAATGTATTGACCATAGTGAGAACCACTAGCAGTAACATACCCCGCACCATCATCATCGGTGGGAGCAACGATAGACTTTAACTTGTCTTTCTCTTTCTCAGACTTTTCTTGTCTCTTGATTTCAAAACCAAAAAGTTTGAGAATGTTGTTGTCTTGTTCTGCCATATACTTGCCTTATGCTTATAATAAAGAGGTAAGGGATTTCTCCCCTACCCCTCTATCTATAACTAGATTAACTAGTTGTATTGCTTTCCCAGTACTGAATCTGAAAATCTACCGTAAACTCTTCAATAGCGTCTACAGTCTCATAACTTACATCAATCGCACTTACTGTTGTTGGGAAACAACCACGGAAGTTATAAGTCTTGAGAGTTTCACCATCTCTGTCCAACTGTTCAATAATCAGGTCTGCTTGGTAATCTACAGGATTACTCAGACCAGTATTGGCTTGGTGGGCATTGATACCATTCATCCATCGTTCCATAGCATTACGGATTGCGAAATCAGTATCATTGATAATGGTTACTGTCCAAGGTTCGAATGTACGGTCTCCAGCCATTTTCAACTGGCGACCACGGAAAGGAACTTCAAATACATTCATTACTGACGCTGGCAACTGAGCAGTCTTACAAAGGAAAGATGTAAGTTCTACATCTCCCCCAGCATAGCCTGGAAAGTTGACTGTCGCTTTAAAGAGATTAGGACGAGCGCCCCCACCTCTAAGTTTTGATTTAAAATCATCTACGCCTAAAATTGCCATTTTTCCTTACTCCTTAAACTGTGCCAACTACTTCTTCAAACTCGACACCAGTTCTAACTGCAACAAAGTTCAATGTTACATAGTTGATAGAACGAGCGGGTTTGATGAAGATAGAAGCAATAAATTCATTACGGTCAACCACAGCAGGGGTATTGTTCGTTTCGTCACAGACTACACGGAAGTCGGTAATACCTCGTCTTCCCTGAATCTCACGAAGGAACGGTTCAACAATGTTAACGAATTCTGCACGAGTAAACTCGTCATTGAACTCAAACATTACATTGCGACCCGCAATTGCGATTGCTCTTTCAACACCCAAGAACAATCTACGAACATTGATTCTGTCAAATGCAGAAGGTCTTGATTCGTTAGTCTTGTCACCGAAGAGCATGATGCCTTCGCCTGGAATGTTTGCAATCGGGTTGATACCTACCTTGTATAATGCATCTCTTTCTGCCTTAGTTGGAGAAAGGACAATGTCGGTGATACCGAGATATCTACCTCGTCTTGAACCAGCAGGAGAGAACCAAGGAGCAGCGACCAAGTCGGTTGCAGCCATGAGACCCGCAGTAGAAGAAGCGGCAGGAATCTTAATGTACTTGTCATTATACTTGTCAAATACTTTAAGATAGTTATTGTCTTGAACTAGATACGAGGATTTAGTATATGTGTTATTACACGCAAGAACACCCGCATTTGTACCTACTGTGATTACAGCGTTACGAGAAGGTGAGGCAACTGCCACACAATCTTTACGAGTTGAACCCGCAATACTCACTAGGTCATTAACGACAGTGGTTGCGGTTGCATCTGCAATTGATTCTGGAGCGATCAAGAAATCTACTTCGATATTTTCTTTGTCTTCAAACTTGTCAAAACCACGAAGAACATCATCTGTTCCGAGTGATGCAGAAGTTATACCAGAGGTGAAAGACCAAGTGTTTTGAACTGAAGCAAATGTTTGTCCAGTAGCAAAATTCTCACCAGTTGTTGTTGCATTTTCACCCCACTTCGGGCCAGCAAAGTCATTCACGCCATCTGAATCGCCAGCAAGGTGGAAGTCACCAGCATATATCCAACTAGAACGATTCTTCAAAACATCTTTATAGTAGTTTGAAGTACCGTCAGATGCCTTTGCGTTTTTGGCAACAGATAGGTATGGGAAGGTTTCTAGCACTGTTCCGACAGTTCCAGAGATGTCACCAGTTTCGTCAACGACTACAACATGAATTTCATCATTGGAAGCACCAAGATTAGAGGCGAATGCGGATGTGCTTGGAGCACCATCGAATTCGTCTTTATATGCCCAAGCGTTAAAGTCTGTGACGGCAGTACCAGAACTATCCGCAACACCCAAGATGGAAACTTTCAAAGCGTTTCCGATCTGGCCGGGATACTTAGCGATGAACGCACCGTCAGAACTATCAAGAGATAGGTCTTCGAATGCATCAAGGTTGTTGATTGATTGTGCGGTCAAAGCACCGAGTGAAGTGTGGTTTGCGACAGCATTAACGCCATCACTATCCTGCTCACGAACAACATAGAGTGAGTTAGAATATCTTAAAAAATACGCTGCAGAATGAAAATCTACCGTATTATCGTCAGTTGGTGCTGAGAAGGTACTCACTAGTCCAGATTCGTCTGAGACTAGAGTCGCAACTCCCACAGGCCCCCAACCGAAATTCCCCACGAATGCACCAGTAGAAGTTTGAACATTGGGGACTACGCCCGTCAGATCAATTTCTTTTACTGTTACAGCGGGAGAAGCAGAGGGTGTAAAAAGAGCCATAACTGTTTTCCTTTAGTTTCTAATTATAAGTTTTCATAATACGGTAATGTTCACATACTTTTATTTATACATTACCAATCTTCTACACCTACACTCGTACCCTCGAAGGTATGCCAACCCATTGCTTTCTGTTCTTCTTCCTGTCGAACTTCTTGTAAACCATCATCAATGAACCCTACAGGCGGTACATCGTCTTCGATTTCTTTCATTTTCTTTGCAAACATTATCTCTTTCAGATTGATATCTGTCATATCTGCAAAGAATTGTGAGGACACAAAGTAACCGAACATAACCAGATTCATCATTAGGTCATCATGGTTACCATCAGATGCTTCGTATGATTGACCCTTAGAGACAAAAGTAGAGACTTCCATGATAGTATTCTCATCTACAATGTCGAGTTTGGTTGTTTCTAGGATATCTTTAATCGCAGAACAACCCAATCGTTTCACCTTGCGATTCATCTCGACACCAATACGGTCTGCCTTGACAGCTGATTCCATATGAATATTATCATACTCCAAGTCCTGATATAATCCATTACATACTACCTGTCCCGAATCATTGGACTCAATGATGACATATGCCTCATTGTAGAGCTTTGCGTACTTATATATAATATTAGGAAAGAGTAATGGAGATATAGTATTATTGCGATAAACAGCAACCTGCTTGAACGGTCTTGTGCTAATGTCGATAACGTTAAACGTAGAATAATCCTGTCCTCTTCCTTTTGATACGTCTACCATCATGAGATATTCATGTTTGAAAGAACCTTTTTCAAACTCTTTGTTGGGACGGTCATATATTAATAAGTCGCCCCCTTCAAGAACTTCTGAGGGGTTTGACGCTCTAAATGATAACAATGTTTCGGCATTGATAAGAGTATCGCCTGTTCCAAAAAAGGTGTTACCAAACTCTTGGTCAAACTGCAATTGTGATGTGTTCGCAATTGTTTGTTTCTTCCACTCCTCGTCTCGGCCTGGCACATCATACCAGTTGACCGTAAACGGAGAGAATTCGTTTACCTTCTGAACAGCCCCTTCCCAAATCTTATGGAATGTATTACCGATACCATTTGCGGTAGAAGTGATAATAACCTTTGTATCCTTACCCGCAGAGATAACAGGATAGGTAGAAGTATAGAACTCATTCGCTCTTTCCACAAATGCAAATTCGTCAAGGAATAGTAGGTTAACAGACATACCACGAATGGAACTACCAGAGGTAGCAGCGGCAATAATGCGAGAGTTATTACTAAACTCAATCGAACCTTTGTTGAGTGCCTTCGTGCCCGGCTGCAAAAAGAATGGTAGATTCTCCAACATGAGTGTGACCCTTGCAAGCATCTCTCTTGCAGTCGCACCTTTGTTCGCCAGAATTGCGATAGTTTTTTCACTATGGAAACAAGCATACCAGATTATGTATCCTACTGAACTAATCGATTTACCAGACTGTCTACAAGCGAGAACAATAGAGAATCGATTGTTATTGAAGTGGTCAAACATCTTCTCTTGATATGGATATAGTCTAAAGGGGACTAGTCCGTGATCTAGAGAGATTACCTTGAGATATGTTTTACAAAAGTGTACAGGGTCTTTGGCACACTTAATGTATTCCTTTATTTCTTCTTCGGTAAAATTGTGTTGAACTCCATCTCTCTTGACATTTATATTACCAAGATAGCTTTCATTCTGATTCGGGTTCGACATCTATTACTTTTTCCACTTGTTCATTCTGTATGAGACGTTGTAAGTCTGTTGTAGTTCCTACAAATAGGTTGTTGGTAGTGTTACCTAGTTGTTTGGGTTGATCATCATCCTTATTGATTTCCTTGTGTTTCTTATTCAAGTCCATCAGTTTATCGGTGACATCTGCCATGTTCTTCATCATACCAGATAACACTTCAAACGCACGAGGATGTTCACTCTCTCGTGCGACTTCTATCATCAAGTCCATACTCTCTCTACCCTTCTCAATTATATCATGGTAGGTATCACGAGAAGTAGTATAGTCATCTCTTATATTCTTATCGTTACTTTTATCACTCATTATGCACTGTCCACATCAGTTTCAATAAATCCGTAATCACTATCCGCACTTACGGATGATGGGTCTGGAGTAACCTGTAAGGTCTTGATGTATACATCACTGTCAGCGAGTCCTGCTTCTTGTAAGAACAGGTTACTGTTAACCTCACGGATAATATTCTTATTAGACTCAGGGCCATACAGAGAAATTTTCATTTCAAAGTCTAATGTATATATGATAGTTCTTCGTTGTTCAACCGCACCTTCAAAGTCATCCGAGAATGTTACACCAGACAATGTGACAGGCACATCTTCAGTCAGTGTAGGTATATCAGAAAACGGTTTGATTGTCAAGGTGTATTGTGGTGCAAAGTATGGTAGAATCTGTTCTACAATCTGTAGTGCATCATCCTGTGACTTTGCATAGACATTCAACTGAAACGAAATTATGTAGGGTGTTGATGTATAAAGTTTTCGTCTTTTATTGACATCACTAACAGCTGTTGATATCGCATTGGTCTTGGGCAATTGACGAGTTGCATCATATTGCATATTCGTAATCTCGAAAGACATACGAGGCAACTTGATCGCCACTCTGCGTTCTGCATCCTCACCCTTCGACATTTCCTCTAGTCGGGAAATGAAGTTTCTCTTGGGTGCATAGGATAACGGGACTTTCACCTGTGAGATAGTCTCGCCCGCACTGTTCTGTCTTAGAACATGGAGATTGTTGAACATCGATCCAAATACAGATACCGCAGTTCGTACTCTCTTATTATAAAACCAAGTTCCAAACATTATGCAATATCTCCGAATGGATTACTCTCTGAGAAGTCAAGGAAGTCTGCCTCGAAATCATCAAAGATTTTATTTTGTGCATCTTTCTGAATCTCTTGTAATTCTGACACCAATGTTGGTGTTGCTGATGCACTTGAAGTACTACCTACAACTGCAACATTAGTGGTAAATGTGTGGAACTTACCATCGGTTGCACCGACATGAGCGAGTTGTAGGATACCATCTGAATCAGACCAGTCAGTAACCTCACCTTTCATCGAATATGTGTCGAATGTTTGGGTAACAGTTTCACCAACTTCGTAAGACAATCCTGTTCCAGTTGGCATATTCAATGCATATTGGAATGCGGCTTCTTCCTCAATAACATCGATATCCACAATGCCTGTATCCATATCCTCATCACTATACTCGAACAACTCACATTGCATACGGAATGTAGGCAATTGGTTCAACTGGAAGAACGGAGTTTCGGTCTCTACTCTACGAATCTCAAATATAGATTGAGACAGAGTCAGATAGATTAGGTCACCCTCACGAGGACGGAAGTTATTCTCTGCAAGACGATTACCTACAAGTTGTTTCCATCTTTTTCTTGAAACAACAAAGTTTGCTTGATCTCTTAGTTCGATACCAAACTTAGTGAACAGGTCACCCTCACCGTCAAACGCTTCGGTGTTTTCGATATACATTTCTACCTTATAGGCAGAACCAAATCGTGAAGGAACATCATCAAGAAAGACAGAATCTTTGTTGATGATCTCACGAGGGAGGTAATAAACATCCTGTCCATACATCTTGAGGGCTTCAATAATAATGTCCTCATAGACTGTCTGTTCAGAACGAACACCCTGTTTAAAGTATGGGTTCGTTGGCATTATGTTATCCTACAAAGAAGTCTGGTGGAGTGTCATACTCATTATATATTCTTTGTCTAACTGTCTCTATCTCTTGTTTGGCATCTTCTAGTATTTGTCTACCATTCAGTTGAACACCGCCTGGCAACACCATTCCCTCAAACTTAATAAGATTCTGTCCCCACTGTTCTTTGATAAGTGCAGTCGCATATTCTTTCAAGAAGATGTTATTATAGACTACAGGTGTAACATTAGGGTTATTCGAAATATACATTTCTACCATAATCGTATCACCCACTTTCACATCACCACTTTGTATTGCACCAAAGATACTAAGTACTTTACTAGAATAGTTCCACTGAATTTGTGGAGTACCACTCAGTTTCATATCAATAAGTGACATATATTGTTGCATCTGTTCGTAGTATGCAATCCCGCCCGTTCCACTCTGCAAATCGTAAATATCATTGAGTCGCATCTGATATTGGGCATCCATGAAGTTTGTACCTGAAGAGGATGTGCTAAAAGGAAGAACTCTGACAATACTAAGAATATTTTCAGGATTGAAATTTGACAAAAAGGCATCCGTGTCAGCATCAAAATCAATAAATTTACGATCCACTATTGCTTGTGTGATATCGATTTCTAAATATATACGGGCAGACCCTTCTGCATCATATTCAAGAAACAACTGCATTGCATCGTTTACACGATCTTCTATCTGTTCATCATCGACATTAATTTCGACTACGGGTGCGCCTAGTTTGCGTAGACAATATTCTATAAACTCGTCTCTGGTTGTTATTCTATTATAGTTTGCCATTTATCTATTTATCCTTAGTTTAACAATGTGCCTGCATTGTTATACACATTAATTCTGTAGTGTGAGCCATGTTGTCCATCAAGTAAGTCAGCGTCCAATCCCGTTCCCGAACCATCTACTGTCTTTATTGCGGTCAGTATTTCGGATGCAGTTTGGTCTGCGGTTGCACCAGATTCAATACCATCTAGTTTTGTACCATCTGCCGCAACATCACGACCATCAACTGTACCATCGACTGTGATATTTCCGGCAACTTCAAGACCAGTACCATTGATCAGTTTTAATGCACTTCCAGTGAGTCGTTGAACAATAGTGTTCGACCCCGCTTTCTTCACTGCATATTCAATCAGACCATCTTCTGTTCCATCGGTTACATCACTTGTCTTACCTGTAATCTTCGCATAGAGGACAGACTGTGATGCATCATTCTCACCTGTAAATTTAATCTGACCAAGATAGTCACCATCAGAAGGTGATGCGCTATTTCGAACTAAGTCAACTTCTGGGCCAGAGGCAGAAGTGCCATCAGTAGATGTTACGGTTAAACTGCCAGTAGTACTGATATTACCTGTACCAGTGATGTTATTACCATTGAGATCAAGATTGGCACCCAATTGTGGAGAGGTATCATTAACAAGGTTAGTGTTAACCGAGAACACACCTGTTGAACTATTGTAAGATAGGTCACCACTCGCAGACACCAATCCTCTTATATCTGCATCACTTGGGCCAGTGTATGTGATTACACCAGTACCACTATTGTATGAAGCAGAACCAAGACCACCAGCATCAGTTACCGATATAGCGGAACGAGCATTTGCAGTTGTGAACTTGGTTACACTAAATTCACCAGTACTTGAGTTATAACTTAGGTCACCACCAGCACTCAATAAACCTCTTACTTGTGCATCGGTTCTTTGTGTGAATGACATCACACCTGTTCCACTGTTGTAACTTAGGTCACCACCAGCGGATACTAGTCCTCTTACCTCTGCATCTGTTCTCTCTGTAAAGGATACTACACCAGTAGTAGAGTTATATGCAAGGTCACCACTAACACTAATCGCACTTCTTGCCCTTGCGGTTGTGTGATAAAGGTTTGACCCTTCTGATAAGTCTCCAGTATTATGATTGGAGATATCAGATGCTTGACCTGTTAAGTTTGCGGTAATCGTTCCCGCAGAGAAGTTACCAGATGCATCACGGGAAACAATCGCAGAACCAGTGTTTGCGTTTGTGGCAGTAGTCGCAGAGTTGTTTACCTTACCCGCAGTACTAATCGTTGCAAGTTTTGTATCTGCAATTGCGGCATCTGATTTAATGTCTGCGTTGACAATAGTGTCAGATGCAATACTTGTTGCAAGTGTAACCGCACCAGTACCATCAAAGGATACCGCACTGGCAGTAACATCCCCTGTTAGAGAGAAGTTTCTACCCGTTGCAAGTGCCGATGCAGTAGAGGCGTTACCTGTTACCGCACCAGTCAGATTACCTTCAAATGTATCTGCAACCAGAGTCGCAAGACTGAATGAGGCATCCGCAGTGTTGATAATTCCTGTTGGTGTTGAGTCATACTCGTCAATCAGTTTCCACTTCTCATCTGTGACATCAAAGAATATACCCGCATGGGTATATCCAACACCACTTGTACCAGTGTTTCGGTTAGTGAAGAAACCAGTATCAACATTTACTGGAGCAGCAGAACCAGTCCACTTGTCACCCACGGTGTGACCTGTAGTTGCACCGAATTCAATGTCGATATTATCACTGAGTGTTTGTGCTGACCCTGTGATACTAATACCTGTTGCTTGAGGTGATGCAGAATCATAACCCCATTCAAATGTGTCTGGTGTTCCTGTTGCATCAATCTTCACATAGAAGTTTGTTGATGATGTTCCTTGGAAATGTCCACCAAAGAAAGCATCGTCAAGGCCAGAACCTTGGAAAGTTGTATTCGCTTCACCAATCGTATCACCCTCATTGAGACGATACATTGGAGAACCTTGGGTTACATTAGATGTACCTACAGTAGTCTGACTACCCAGAATGGTAAGGTTACCATCGACTTGTAAGTCCGTCCCGATGTGTGCAGATGTCTGAACACGGAAAGAACGAACAGAGTGGTTCTGTTGATTGACCAACAGAATACCGTTATCTGAATCACCCGATTGAACAACCCAACCCAAACACATAGGGAAGTTTGGGTATGTCGGAGATGCATTCTGGTGTGAACCAGGCGTAGTCACGGATACGAAGAAGTTCGTTCCATCACTCAAGTGTGCAGTGTTTACTTCGGTCAATTGACCAGCAATCAAACAGTGACCATATGAGTTGTTTGCGATATCTTGAGCGGCAATACCTTGAGCGTTGTATGCATTCACATCTGTCGCATCTGCAAGACCGATAGTTGGAACATCAATAGAACCTGAAGTGTAGTTACCAGAGAAGTATAGTGCAGAACCTTTCTTAATAGTTGCACCAGTATTGTTGAATACTCGTTGATGTTCCTGAGTACCAACCTCGTGAACCATACCAGTGATATCATCATTGTAGTTAAGTGTCTTATGCTTGTTATCATAATACAACAGACCTTCACTATATGGTTGATGTGAGTCAAATCTTGTGGTATCAAACTGAATGTTCAGAAGTGATGCTGAATCCGCAACCAACTGAGTAGTCTTTAATTTACTTTCTACACGCAAGTCATCAAAGTGTTCACTCAAACCATCAACAAGGATAATACCGTTATTTGAGTCAGCGACCAGAACACGACCAATGTGGAATGGATAACCAGTATCAACGGTTACGGGAGTTTCTGTAACAACACCCGCAGAATCAGCAGACAAGAATAGAATATTACCCGCAGTCATTCCACCCGTGTTTACATCACGAACCAGACCATAACGAGTTACCCAACCGTGTGCGCCATCTGGAATATCCATTGTCGCAAGACCAGTCGCTTGACCAGTTGTAGAGGTGTTTGCTCTTGCAAGTGATACTTGTGGGTGTTTACCATGAGCCGTTCCAGAGATGTATACTGCATCACCATTACTGATTGCAGCACCAGTCATGTTATGAACATACAGGAAAATTTCTTGACCAATGTTCAGTGTGACATCTGGATTTGGATTATTCTGTGTATCAAGAACAAGTGATAGACCCTTTTGATGGTCTGAGTCAAAATACAATGTTCCAGCAGCATTTGAATGTCTTGATGTGAGAACACTAAAGTTAATTCCATCAACAACCGCAGAATCTAATGTAGTCTTCGCAAAGGTTACATCATCGGTAGTTCCGACTGATTGACCAATCGCAACCGAACCATCGGTGATTGTGACACCAGTTCCACCAGAGAAATGCGCTCTTGTTTCAGATGCACTTGGGCCAGTGTATGTGATTACAC